>Ga0214921_10000301_pt1 | contig 96550 bp, 136 predicted proteins | sample LL1505_MetaG_FD_177992 | JGI IMG/M metagenome (GOLD analysis project Ga0214921, IMG submission 177992) | Freshwater microbial communities from Lake Lanier, Atlanta, Georgia, United States - LL-1505 | ecosystem: Environmental > Aquatic > Freshwater > Lake | place: USA: Georgia | collected... | reverse complement strand
AACTCTACAACGCAGGAGAAGGCAATGCGGATTTTAATCGTGCTGGCAGTTTTTTACACAATATGTTCTTCCCTCAGCTTAGGGCTCCTAAAAGCCCAAACCGACCCAAGGGTTCCAGCCTACAACTCATTGAAATGAAATTCAAGGACTTTGATGCATTCAAAGATGCTGTCAAAGAAACAGCCATGAAGATCCAAGGATCCGGTTGGGTGTATTTGAGCACCAGTGGTGATATCAAGACCATAAAGAATCATGCTGTTCGTACAGATATAGCCCTACTTATTGATTGGTGGGAACATGCCTGGGCCCTGGATTACCAATGGGACAAAGAAGCCTATCTCAATAATATTTGGAAAATTATCAATTGGGACATTATAAATGAACGCATCGGAGTGATAGCTTAATCATGCAAGTACAAGCCTCAGCAGTAGAAAAATTAAAAGACATTCTAGCAGAAGAAAACAATCCCAATCTTAAACTGCGTGTATTTGTGCAGGGCGGTGGATGTAGTGGCATGCAATATGGTTTCACACTAGACGAAACACAAAACGAAGACGACTTTGACTTTGAGTACGACAACGTAAAAATCTTGGTAGATTCAATGAGTTGGGGCTACTTGCAAGGCGCTGAAATAGACTACAAAGACGATGTCATGGGTTCAAATTTTGTGATCAACAATCCCAATGCAACCACTACTTGTGGGTGCGGATCTAGCTTCTCACCTTACTAGCAATATTCCCAAACTGCCTTTTCCGGTAAATAGTAAAAAGGAATAGGCAGATGACCCAGCAGATTATCAATATTGGCGCGGCTCCAAACGATGGAGAAGGCGACAATCTACGCACAGCGTTCGACAAAGTAAATGACAATTTTTCCAACGTCTGGGCGCAAGGACCCGTTGATTCCAACGTTCGAATACAGGGAAATACCATTTCCACCCTGCAGGTCAATCAAGATCTTGCACTGAGCCCAAACGGTACGGGCAACATACGCCTAAACAACAACACTATTCCTGGTGCGAATAACACTTGGTTTTTGGGTTCAACCACAAATCGCTGGCGCGGGCTGTATGTTGGCAACATTGATGCCAACAACCTTGCAATAAACAGCGGATTAACAGTTCCAGGTGATGCTTACATTGGTGGCAATCTCACAGTGGTTGGCAATACCATACAAATTGGTAACATAACCACTGACACCAAAACAATACAGTTGGCAAACACAGCCACCACAGATTCAGCGGCCAACAGGTCGGGCGTCACTGTAGGTGCCAACGATGACATAGCCACGTTGCTTTATGAATCTGGCAACAATGTCTGGACCACAAACATAGGATTACAAGTAGGCGGCCCTGTCACCGGAACCAGCCTGGCTGTGAGCAGTGCCACAGTCTACGGAAACATTGCCGCAATCAATGGCAACTTTACAGGCAACGTTGCGGCCAACTATTTTATAGGCAATGGTAGCCAACTCACAGGCATGTATGGCAATGCCAATGTATCAAATTTCCTTGCCAATGGATTTGGCGCAAATTCTATCTCAACCACGGGTAACATTACTGCTGGATATTTCTTAGGCAATGGTAGCCAACTCACAGGCATTGGTGCCACTATCTCCAACACAGCACCTACCTTGAGCACAGGTGGCATATGGTGGAACTCAGTGGACGGCCGTGCTTATGTCAAGTACGCCAATGCTTTCATTGACATGAGTCCTAGCCTGGTTCCAGATACTACAACTTATGTGGGCAATGTCAGCTTTGATGATATCACTGTCACCAACGTGGGCAACATCATACCAGCTGGTAATAGTGTTTATAGTCTTGGTAGCGAAACTTTCCAGTGGAAAGATCTTTGGGTCAGCAACAACACCATTTACATCAATTCTGTACCCCTCACACTCAACAGCGACAATCAGTTGGAAGTTGGCGGCAATGTAGTCAGTGGTGGCGGAGTTTCTTTAGTTCCCAACATGGTAACCTATGGCAACGGCAGTTTGTACGGCAACAGCAACCCTGGATTCACAGTGGTCGACGGCCTAGACGATGATGACGATTCCTACTCAATTCCAGTTGACTTTCCTCTTGAGTTCTTGGGCAACAGCTACAGCTCAGGCAATGTACGGCTAGTCAGCAACAGCTACTTGACATTTGGCCCAGACAGTTACGATGACTATCACTCAGTGGGCCCTGGCATAGTGCCAGTGCCGGCTATCTACATGGGTGCCATGGACCTCAGCCTGCAAAAATATTACTATGGGTATGCCGACGGCACAGACATATTTGTCATAGGCTATGAAGGCAGTATTGACACCAGTGGTGAAGAAAACTATCCTGCCATACAATGGGAACTGCAAGTCAACTTGGCCACGCCCGATCAACTGTTATTGGTCATGGGTGGTCCTGGCAACGAAGGTGCTAGCCTAAACTTCCCCGGCGGAGTGTGGGGCTTGAGCAACGGTGAAAAATGGGTGGATCAGTTCCAACCATTGCCTTGGTATTCTAACTATGCTGATACCACTTACAATGCTATAGCTGTGGCACCTGTGACACCTGTGGCTGCCAGCATCATTGCTTTTGTTGGTCCTGGTGTGACCATTGGCGCAGACGGTGGTACTACCTATGTCAACATTGATCCTTTTGACAATGCCATTGATGTGGGCTACGATGATGACAATAGTGATGCCGTGATCAGTAGCGTTTACTATGGACTCAAACTGACCACAGCACAAGACGGTGAAGATATAATCATAGCACCCCTGGGTGATGTACAGATACAGGGTGGTGATCGCAGTAGTAATCAACCCGGAGATGGATTTGATGTTCAGATCCGTGGTGGTGATGCCTATGACAATCCCAATACCCCTGGTCAAAACTATGATGGGGGCGACATTCAACTACGTGGTGGTAATAAGGTAGGCAATGGTACACCAGGGACCATACGACTGTATACCAACAACAACAGCAACCAATGGACGTTTGATGGCACAGGTATCTTGACATTGCCAGCATCATCTGGTCAGATTGGCAGAAGTGGTTACACCAATGGTATTGATTTATATAACAATAACGGTGGTGCTGGTTATGTAAGAATGAATTATGCCGACGAATCCTTTGTAGTGGCTGACCCAGCTGGTGTACATGTTCAATCCACCGGCGGTACATGGGATTTTGATACCACCGGTAATTTAACTGTTCCTGGCAACATACTTGGTAGTGGCAATATACTGATTGCTCCAGACTCTGCTTCGGCCAGTTCATACTTAGACATTTATCTAACCGGTGGCCCAGATATTCACATTGCCAGCAATGATAATTCAATTGTCATCGGACGCGATACAGGTGCCAATGTTTTTGTTGGTAATGATGGTGAAGTTTCTATTCGAACAGACGATGGCGCAACTCCACAAGTTTGGAACTTTGACGACACTGGTAATTTAACCGTTCCTGGCAACATCATCATGACCACAGGAATTGTTGGATCAGGAGCAAGTCCAGCACCTTACCTGTCAGGATTCAGTAGTGTATCAGCCATTGCTGTCACTGCCACCGGCAACATCACGGCTGGCAATGTTGTTACCACAGGATCGGGCGGTGATATCACCATGACTGGCGGCAACATCACTGGTGCCAATGTAGTTAGTGCCAATCTTATTCAAGGTGCTCTAGCTAATAACACAGCAAGATTTACTTTATTAAGTGACAATACATTATTGTCTGGCACTGTAGCTAGTCCACAAAACTTCAAAGTCAATGATGTTTATACGCCAGATGTTGACTTGCGTAATGCTAGTGGTACTGGTATGTTTACTCAAGGTGCTAATCTAACTCTACGCACAGCCGGAACATACAACTGGAACTTTACTAATACTGGCAACTTGACAATGCCAGGAAATGTAACAGCCCATGGAGTTATAACTGCTCCGGTTGCACTTGCCAACTTAACTGCTCTGGCCGGAGGTCGGGCATTTGTCAATGATGCCAACTTGGCAGCCGCAGGTAACTTTGGAGCACAGGTATCAGGTGGTGCCGGCAATGCTGTGCCTGTGTGGTCAGATGGAACGAATTGGTACATAGGTTAATGCCATGACCATAACAGTAGGTTCAGGAATCACACTAGGTGCAGGTATTACATTAGCACCATCAGTGGGGCCGTTGACTAATCAAGTCTTGAGTCTTGACGCTGGCAATCCTGCCAGTTATCCCGGCACAGGCACTGTCTGGACTGACACAGTGGGATCAATGCCGTTTACACTGATAAATGGTCCTACCTATAACAGTGCCAATGGTGGATACATACAGTTTACGCCCAGCAGTGGTCAATATGCACGAAGTTACTCAACCTTGGGCACACTAGCTAACTGGAGTATTGAAGTGTGGCACTACTATGATGGAACCAACACTTCTTCTGGACCCAACATATTCACAGAATATCAATATGCGGGCGGCACTATCAATCTTGGACTGGGTTGGGGCAATGGCAGCGGGGCTGACAGTGAGTTAAATGCCTGGTGGTACGGTGGTGGCTTCCACGGTACTCCGTCGTATTCACTCTCACCCGGAGCATGGTATCAAATTGTGGGCACATTCGATGGCACCACTCTCAACCTGTATGTAAACAACACCCTGGTACGAACTGCTACAGAACCACCAGGCGGTGCCGCCAATCCTGCAATTGGCTATGGTTTGATGACTCGTTGGGATCCAGGTGGGTTGTGGGGCGGCGGGTTGGCCATTGTCAATGTCTACAACTCAGCACTAAGCGGCGCAGAAATTGCTCAAAACTTCAACTTCTATCGCGCAAGATTTGGGTTATAAACCCACGGAACACAATACTAAAAAACGGTAAATACAAGATACAGGAAATAGATATGAACATTCAAATGCCAGCAAATCCCACACTGGGGCAAGTATATGTGCCCAGCAACGCCGTGATCTACACATGGATGGGAAGTTACTGGAGTTCAGCCACTGCCATAGAATCAGGCTCGGCACAATTTGTAGCAGACAACCAATTTGCGGATTTTGTGTATGATCCCTTGGTTGATGGCATACTCAACGGAGGCACAGCTTAAATGTCAACACTTATTAAACTACGCAGAGATACAGCGGCAAACTGGAGTGCCGCCAATCCAGTATTAGCACTGGGCGAAGCCGGTATTGTAACCGACACACTAACATGGAAAGTGGGTGACGGTATCACTGTCTGGAACGATTTGCCATTCATGGCCAGTGGCGGCGCTGCCAACATTGGCAACTGGATATTTGATGGCAACAATGCAACTGTTGACAATGACGGGTATCCACATCTATATGGCGGTCCAGACGGCGGCCCTGAGTTTACATACTTGGAAGAAGCAGGTAACACTGGATCCTACAGCCAAACTATGTACATCAACGGCGAAGACGGATTTTTTGTTAGTTTAGACTATGGTAATGCTCAATTTGCATTTAATACCAACGGTACCACAAAATTCCCAACATTGACAGTTGACTTACACAACGGCGGTGTTCAATCAGGTCAGGTGCTACAATTTGGTGATGCAGGACAACAAGCCATTATCACAGGCCCTACCCCAGCCGCAAACGTAAATGCACAACGCCTGATCATTCAAGGCCAACGCGGTAATGGTACCGGCGAAGGCGGTGATGTTTACTTGTGGGCTGGTGATGCTGAAACCAATGGCGGTGACATTAAGATTTACGCAGGTGATGCTGACAATGTATCAGCTGGTGGCGGTGGTTATGTAAACATTGCCGGTGGAGATGGATTTAATTACGGTGGAGACATAACAATTGGCGGTGGATATAGTGCTAACGGATACGGTGGACAAATTAGTCTCGCTGGCGGTACAGGTCAAACTGATGGTGGCCTTTTTAGTATCAATGGTGGGTATGGCACGACCGGTCAAGGTGGCGATGTTCAAATCAATGGTGGTATATCGGGCAACGGTCAAGCCAAATACGGCAACGTAATTGTTGCAATAGGATCAAAAAACTGGACCTTTGACAACACTGGAACACTAACTTTCCCAGACAACAGTGGATCCAGTTGGCCCATTGCATCACAACGTTTTGGTATGGGCAACATAGGTGCCTGGCTAGATGGCCAGTGGACCATTGGTGAATTCAGCGGCAATGGTGTGAGTGGTGCGGTTGGTATCCGTATTGACCCGGCTATTGAAGGCAATACTGGTATTACCATACCAGGCCAAGAAGGTTCAACCACACAACCAGTTTCTATCTACAACACCGGTGGTGGCGGCATTGAGTTGTATACCGGTGCCAACAACTGGACATTTGGTGCAAATGGCAACCTGACTCTACCGAGTAACACCGCAAGCATCAACTATGCCAACGGTGATCCATTCAGTGGTGGGCCTGTAAACACAGGCAATGTCACATTTGATGACAACATTGTCATAGGTACCGGCGACACAAGCGGCGGAAGTGGCTTGTATTTGGCTCCAGGCGCAGACAGCCCAGGTAATCTACAATATCTACGTGTGCGTGGTGGTGATTATGTCACCCACATACACTTGGACACAGGCAACAATGCTTTCTTTGATCAATACTTTGGCGCTGACGCAAAGTATGTAAAACTGGAATCTACTGGTAATATAGTGATCAATGCTGATGACTATGTAGGCAATACTGCACAGTGGACATTTGATGTCACTGGTAATTTAGAAATACCTGCCAACGGATACATTGAAACGCCACTTGGCAGCAACGGCAATATCAATATTCACCCTGATGGCAACGGTACAGTAACCATTTCAGGAAATACCACAGGTGCATTGTTGCGAGTAGTGGGTGACGAAGCCAACAGTTTCAACCGCATTGAAGTTGATACCTTTGGAAATAATGCTTCTCTTGGTGGTGCATTTACAGGCACATTTAGCCGAGGCACACCCACAGCTCCTCAGGCTGTGCAAAACCAAGATCGCCTGGCCATATTCACCGGCAAAGGCTACGATGGCAGTGTTCTAACTAACCCGGCAGCTCAAATCACAATGGGCGCCCTGGGTAACTGGAGTCCCAGCAATCACGGCTCATTTATTGCTTTTAACACTACAGCACCAAATACCACTGTACAGCAAGAAGTTGTGCGTATCTACGCCACTGGTGACCTACATCAGGTCATTGGAAATATCGTGGTTGATGAAGGCTATACCAAAACCAACCCTGTCACTGTTGCCACTTTAAACTTGGCAGCCAATGCTGGCATGGGAGCAAGAACCTTTGTCACAGATGCTGACACTAGAACCTGGGGCAATTTAGCAGTTGGTGGTGCTGGCAATGCTGTACCTGTGTGGTCAGATGGCACAAATTGGTACATAGGATAAGCACTTTGTTCCAACGAAAACCCGTACTGTGTGCGGGTTTTTTTGTGATCTCAGCAGAATTAGCATCACAGTAAAAGCCATAAATATCGTAAAGCGAGGTATGAATAATGGCGATAGAAGTAATCAACGTAGGAACGACACCCAACGACGGAACTGGTGATGGCATACGTGTGGCTTTTGAAAAATGCAACAATAATTTTGCATATTTAAACACATTTATCAGTAACAATGCTCCAGTAATCAGCTCAGGATCTGTGGGCGACAGCGAAGGACAGCTGGCCTATGATTCAGGGTATCTTTATGTCTGCTTCCAAAATTATGACGGATCGTCAGTGATCTGGGGCAGAATTCAGCTTGACACAAGTTGGTAAAACATGGCACAACCAGTATGGATTTCTCCACCAGGTGACCTAGGCACAGTTGCTGAAGGTTTGTTTTTTTCTACACCTGTTGTGGCAGTGGACCCCGACGGAGGTATAGTCAAATACAAGCTCATAGCTGGTAGCCTGCCCGAAGGCATACAAGTCAAAACCAATGGCACTGTCGAGGGTGTGCCACAGGCCTTTGCCAAAGTTCAAGGTGTGCCTGTTGAAGTCAGTGAAAATGTCACCAGTCGTTTTGCTGTTCGAGCCTATGTGGAAGTTCCTGGCGGAATTATACGTCTAGCTGACCGTACCTTTAGCATCACAGTGTCAGGGCAGGATCTTCCAAGATTTGTCACACCCTCAGGCGGTCTTGGATTGTTCTATGACGGAACCACAGTGAACTATCAGATTCAATTCACGGATCAAGATCCTGGCGATCGCATTACACTAACTCTGGAAGATGGCGAACTGCCTCCTGGACTCACCATTGATAATTCAGGATTGATTTCGGGTTACATAACCCCAGTGGCTCCGTTACCCGACACTGCTATTGCAGGCTACGATCGAGCAGGAACTTCTTACGATCAGTTTCCTTGGGACTTTAGTTCACGTTCAATCAGCAAAAACTACGAATTTACTTTGCAGATTTCTGATGGCAAAGACCGCACACAGCGAACCTATGAGATGTTTGTGATTTCAAAAGATTCCATGACTGCTGATACCACAGACTTTTTGGTTGACTTTGCAGTGCAAATAGATCACTATGTGCCTCCTGTGTACGAATACATCACTGCTGATGTGTTGCCACAACGCACACCATTTATCACAAATTATCCCACAAATGGAAACATTGGAACGTATCGACATTCCAACTTCTTTGCCTATCAGTTCCAAGCCATTGATCTTGATGGCGATGCCTTGGAATACGAAATCGCCCTGGGTGATTCATCAGATTTGCCCCCAGGGCTTTCCTTGGATCAAACCACTGGATGGTTGTATGGGTACTTGCCCAATCAAGGCGCCACAGAGACTGCATTTAACTTTTCAATCTATGTTTATAAACGTGATAACCCAACTATAATCTCTCCGGCATATCCTTACAGCATCACTACCATAGGTGACGTAGAAACTGCCGTGACCTGGCTCACCCCCAGTGACCTTGGTGTGATCGAAAACGGCGCTATAAGTCTGCTACAGATACAAGCAGTGAATGCCAGTGGCCGTCAGCTGTTTTATCAATTCAAACCTGGTGGCTACGAAGGCTACCCAACCTTTGAAGAAGGACTGGGAGTTTACAATAAATTACCGCAAGGCCTACAACTCTTACCTTCGGGCAACATTGCAGGTCGTGTGAGCTTTAATACTTTTGCGCTTGACGGCGGAACCACTACCTTTGACAAAGAACAAATAACCAGACTAATAACAAGAGAAACCACCTTTGATTCAACATTTACTTTTACAGTAAACGCCTACAGTCAGGATGGGTTGGTATCTGTGTTTAAGACTTTTTCTATTAGAGTCAAACGGGTGTACAACGAACCCTACGAAAGTCTCTACATACAGGCCATGCCTGGAGAAGCTGATCGACAATTACTTGACAGCCTGTTGCAGAACCAAGACATCATACAACCTAGCTTTTTGTATCGACCTGATGATCCTTACTTTGCTTTGCCCACACGTATCATTTATCAACATGCGTTTGGGTTGACCAGCTCAACTATAGAACAATATGTCCAGGCACTGGAGCTCAATCATTTCCGCAAGCAGTTGGTGCTGGGAGAGTTTAAAGTAGCCCAGGCTCGCCGAGCAAACACAGGCGATGTAGTCTATGAAGTTGTTTACAGCGAAGTACAGGATTCTGGAGTCAACAGTGCAGGAGAAAGTCCTCCACAAACAGTGCCCACTGCATTCCCCATACCCAACCCTGATGGACCGGGCACCATAGACAAAGTATATCCCAACAGTCTTGTTGAGATGAGAGATCAAGTCATTGACACAGTGGGACAGTACTCTCAGGTACTTCCGCTATGGATGACTTCTAGACAGGCCAATGGTCGTGTTTTAGGGTTTACAAAAGCCTGTGTTATTGCATACTGCCAACCAGGCAAAGGCGAACAGTTGGCCTACAATATACGAACCCAATGGGGAGAGAGATTAAACCTCATTGATTTCATGGTTGATCGATATATCCTTGACCGTCAATACAGCATCAATTGGGATCCAGTGACCAAGTCATGGAATCCGTCACCTGCTGAAGCCACAACATTTGATCGCGTGACTCGTCCTTCAAATTTGGTTTATCAAGGCGATGTAGATTATGCCACACAGTTGGCCTATGTAGATATCAACAATCAAACACTACAACGCATAGCGGCCCTGGGCGGCATTGATGGAGCCAATGGACAGCAACTAAATGGACGTACTTTGATATTCCAAAAACAGGAAGACTTCCCCAATGGTATGACTGACGCTGAAGCTTTCTCTGATTACCCTGCAACCTATGATCAACAACCATTTGATGACGCTGAATTTGACGAAGCGCCAATTGTGCTACCCACAATTGATCGATTGGCTCGATATCGAATGAATGTAATTGGCGGAAATTATGTGTCTTTGGAATTGCTGGAAACCTATACAACCTATGATTTTCTGGTGGTCACACGTGGAGATCAGTTTGCAAACACTGAGTTGTACTTGCCAGCGGCACCCACCACAGGCCTGTCACGTATTACCTGGAGCTTGATACCTGAAACAGCCAGCCAGCAAACTATATTTGATGGCGGCAGTACAGTGTTTATCGTGCCCGAGGACAATTATGGATTAACTGATGTTTACAACAAACATCTAGTGTATCCAAAATACAATATTTTAGGTGGATCTCCACAGTGATGGATAACTTACTACCTAACGCAATTCTAGGTAAATATACCTATTAAACTAGGACTAAAAATGTCATCAAATATCAACCCAAACAACATAGATACTGCGTACCCAGTAGCAGGTCAGGACAACGATTCTCAAGGATTTCGTGATAATTTCACGAACATCAAAACCAACTTTGAATTCGCAGCCGACGAAATTGACGATCTGCAATCCAAAGTAGTATTGAAAGCTGCCTTGACTGGAACTACCCTAGACAATGACATGGGCGGTTCTGTAATTAAAAATGCAAAACTGCAAGGTACACGATATACTCGCATCGCACCAACAGATACTACTGGAACAATCAATATAGATTTTTCTGCAGGCAGTTATTACAAAATTGGCCAACTCACAGGCAACATCAGTTTGGCATTTGTAAACATACCCAGCGCAGGAAACTACGCAGAGTGGACAGTACAACTCACACAAGGTTCTACACCTTACACAGTGACCATACCTGCCGCAGTAAGCATTGGTACCGCCACGTTGCAGGGCTATGCCAGCAATGTGATAACTTACAACCGTGCCGGTACTTATAGCTTGAAGTTTTCAACCAGCGATGGTGGCTCCACCATAGCCGTGGAAGATCTCAGCCGCAACTCTGATCCAATCTATTTGCCATCACTGGAAACACTCACATCCAATATCAGTTTGAGCCTGGCAACAACCACTTCCATTATCAACAAGAGTGGCAGCTGGGCAGGTAACATAGCCAATGGCTACACTGGGCAAACCAAATTGGTAATTTGTGGCAATGCATCGCCAACCACGCAAGTGCTCACAGTGGCCTCAGCAGGATGGAAAAATGCTGCCGCAGGCAATGTGACCTTTACCGGACAAGGCCAATCAGCAACGCTGACTTATATTGGTGGAACTTGGTATTGCACCAGTACCGGACCAGATGTCACTGATGTTTACCCTGTTGTTGCTTAACCAAAATCATTGACAACGTCACTCCTCTATGCTAATATAGTGTAGAGGAGTTTTCATTTATGCAAATTGATTTAAATCGATATACCAAATTTGTTGAAACGGTAACCAGCCCAGCCAGCAATGACTTAGACGTGTTTACCGACACCCTGGATAGAATCAACACCAATCATGAAGTTGTAGATGGTGTAATGACTCAGGGTCCAGACGTCAATGTGTCGCTGTTGCTCACTGGTGCCTTGGGTATGGCAGCCGAAACAGGGGAATTTTGCGAGATTCCCAAAAAGATTTTCTTCCAGGGCAAAGCACTCAATGAAGAAGCTGTGTTTCACATGAAACGTGAGCTGGGAGATATCATGTGGTATTGGATCAATGCTTGCAGAGCACTCAATCTTGATCCCAATGATGTCATAGCTGAAAATGTACGCAAACTAGAAAGTCGATACCCCGGTGGTACATTTGATCCCTACTATTCAGAAAATAGAAAACCTGGAGACCTATAAGTGGAACATCCTCTCATTAGTAATTTAGATGACCTAACTCCTGACCAGCTTCTTGAAAAAGTCAACGAGTTGCATACCAAACTTAACATTGCCTATCGCTCAGGCAACAGTCAACTTTGCAATCAAATAAGAATGGCCATTGAAAGTTATCAAAATAAATTGAGAGAAAAACAGCAGAAGCAGTACGAAGAAGCACAACAGAATTTCAACGACAAAATCAAAATATCATGAACGTCAAAATAGAATACCCAGCAGAATTTCTATCAGCAGTTTACTGGAATGACCAGGTAATGTTTAACTGCTATTCGGTGCGATGTGAAATGGTAACAGGAACCAAGGATCATAGAGAACAAAACATTGCACTGGAAAGACTCAAATATATTTTGTTTGTGCAAATGCAGAATTCTGTTTTTGTTGACAGTCGAGAAAAGGCCGCGATCAAACGCCTAGAAGCCGCTGGGTTGAGAACGGTAAGTTTGCCCGAACAACCCGTTGACCAGATCATTGGGATGATGTTATACTCTAAGTTAGATTCGGTAATGGAAGGTCGGATACTGATGACACAACTAAAACTCAGTTCTGAACTGGGAGAAAATATCACTTACAGTCAAACAGAAACAGAAACCATTGGCCCTTTTCAAGAACGCGGTTGGTGGAATTCATCTGATCCTGTTTGTTCTGACGTCAAACCAACAGCGGGCAAAGTGGTCAGTATTGCTACCAAAACTGCTAACTGGCCAAGTCTTGAACTAAACTGGGACCAAGAAGAAAACGACAAAGAAAACATTGTGGTAGCATTTCGCAAAGATGATAAAGAATAAGTTTGGTGAACAAATATACACAGAAGATGATGTCTGCAATCTTTTGATGCAGGGGCATGATCTCGCTGTGTTTCAAGGCATGCTGGTGGACAAGATCGATCTTGAAAGCATGGCGCATATACTGGAAAATGTGCCAACCTTTTTGGAATACTGTCAACCGGCGAAAGATGATCTCACTCAAGAAGCCTATGATCATCTTTGCCAGAGCACATGGTACATGCCCGATGAGTACAAGCAATTAGACATTGCGTCTCATGTGTTAAACTTATGCAAAACTGATGTTGAGCTACAGCGAGTAGGCGAAGAGTTATTGTTATTCCAAGAGCGTGATTTGTTCAATTTGCTACGATATCTAAAATATCTAGTGGATGTCATGCAAGAAAATCATGTGATTTGGGGAGTTGGGCGAGGTAGTTCGGTAGCCAGTTATGTGCTGTATTTGTTGGGTGTACACAGGATCAATTCCATGTATTATGATTTAGATGCTAGAGAATTCTTGCGTTAAATACACCAACATATCCAAGGAGTGTCAAATGACAAAAAAAGTTTATAGAACTGCACAAGGAAAGATCGTAGATCTTGGTGCATTATTACTGCAAAACGAAAATACTCGTGCAGTTGGAAACATGCGGGTCAATGCTCGCGGTGATGTACTTGACAGCAACAATAGGTCTGTGGCGTCAAGAAACCAACAGGTAAATCGACAATACAATCGTCAAGTTACCAACGTATCAGATTCTCAAGTTCCTACCAGTCGTAGACATGCTAGAGAAATGGCCGAAGCAGATGTGTTATCACAAGAAACTTCAGCGCCTGAAGTTGAAGAATTCCAGGAACCAGTGATTGAAGAGCCAGCACCGGTGGAAACATCAGGATTGCCAGAAGGTGGTCTGGCAGCCGCTATTGCCAAGGCTCGACAGATCAAACAAGAACCTTTGAAAACCCCAAGACAACAAGCTCAAGAAAAATCAGGAGTGAATAAAATCTAATGAATACCAAAGCCGCATTTGAACCACATCGAATTGAAAAAATCAAAGCTCTGCGCGATAACATTTTAGTGTGCGACATGGAGTTCACTGGGCGACAGCTTTCCAGTGGAATTATTCTGATGAACGACAATGGAAAATCCGAAGGCATTCGACCACGTTGGGGCCGAGTGTACGAAATTGGCCCTGAGCAACAAGATGTCACAGTGGGACAATGGATTTGTGTAGCACACGGTCGGTGGACTCGCGGTTTGGACATCGAAGACAACGAAGGCAAAAAAACCATTCGCAAAATAGATCCCAAAGACATACTGTTGGTCTCCGACGAACACCCAGGATCTGATGACACTATGTCAGAAGCCGTTTCTGGAAGATAATGGATCGTTGTAAACACTGCGGGCAATACTACACTCCTGATTGCGCCTGGCGTCAAGGTCGATGCCCGCATCATCCCTCATATGTTGACATTTACCGTACAAGATTTTATAATTTAATAAAAACTATCAAAAACTTAATACGTTAAAGGAAATAATGCAAATAAGAGCAGACCAAATCAAAGATGGCGGAACATCCTGTGGTTGCGGCCGGAGCCCAACGGGTAAATGTTGTGGCTGGCATGCCTTGACAGAGGAAGCATATCGTGTTAAACTAAACGAATATGAACTTGAACAATATCGCAAGCAGGCACAAGAATTGTGGAGCGATAGTTGCACTACAGGAAGAGCAGAATGAAAGAACTTTGGACAGAAAAATATCGCCCACGTGACCTAGACGGTTATGTATTCCGCGATGACGCACAACGACAACAAGTGGCAGGTTGGGTTAAATCTAAATCTATTCCGCACTTGTTGTTTAGTGGTGCGCCGGGTGTGGGCAAAACTACCTTGGCAAAAATCTTGATCAACAACTTGGGCATTGATGACTATGATGTATTAGAGATCAATGCGTCGCGTGAAAACTCTGTAGACACTATCCGCGACAAAATCACGGGCTTTGTGCAAACAATGCCATTTGGTGCATTTAAAATTGTGTTGCTAGACGAGGCTGATTACATCAGTCCCAATGGTCAGGCCGCACTACGTGGTGTCATGGAGACCTATCATGCTTCGGCTCGTTTTATTCTTACTTGTAACTATCCTAATCGTGTCATCCCCGCACTTCATTCAAGATGCCAAGGATTTCATATTGAGCGTGTTGACGTTACTGAATTTACAGCACGTATGGCCACTGTTTTGGTCTCAGAGTCAGTAGAGTTTGATTTAGACACACTCGACACCTATGTCAAAGCAACATACCCAGACATGCGAAAGTGTTTGAATCTTTGCCAGATGAACAGCCAGGAAGGGCAACTCACTGCTCCACACGGCGACGAAGGTGGAGTGCGTGACTGGAAGATTGATGCAGTAAATTTGTTCAAAGCAGGCAAGATCTTAGAAGCTAGAAAGTTAATATGCTCCACTGTGCGTCCTGAAGAAATGGAAGATGTTTTCCGTTGGATGTATGATAATTTAGATCTCTGGACCAAAGATGTACACAAACAAGATCAGGCCATTGTGATTATCCGTAATGGCTATGTCAATATTCCATTGGTAGCTGATCAAGAAATCAATCTCAGTGCCACTTTGGTAGAACTAACAGGATTATAAAATTGTATTGGATTCCCAACTACACTGATATTGATACTTACCAGGTAGATCAAAGAGAATGGGTATCCAGATTTTGTTATGATTTAAAAAAGCAATACAGTGGCCCCACTTTGTGGATAGACATTGGTGCCAACGTAGGTGACATCACAGATCAAATTAAAAAGCATATTTCATCTGATGATGAGATCTGGGCATTTGACCCAGCTCCTACAACATATCAGTATCTATGCGATCGATTTAAAAACAACACAAACATAGTGATCTGGGATCAGGCCTTAAGCGACTATGTTGGCGAAAGTGATTTTTTTGTACACAAAAAAACAGACAACGCTGGGACAAATTTTTTAGACAAGTCTATATTTGGATTTGATAATGTCAATTACAACACAGTTCGATGCAGTGTTACTACCATGGATCAACTCAGCATCCCTGAAAAATTTCAAATACCATTTGTTAAAATTGATGCAGAAGGACACGATTTAAAAATAATTAGAGCAGGCAGTGATTTTATTAAAAAACACCGCCCTTACATTATGTTTGAGTTTTCGGGAATGTTGACAACCGATGCTTATTCAATTCGTCCAATTGATGTGTACAATTTTTTTAAAGAACATAATTATCATCTAAGATCAATTGTAAAAGGGCACAATGAAAAGTATATCTACAGCCACTATAACATTGAAACAACTGAAATTTTTGATTTACTAGCTGTACCTAACGAAAAACCATTGGAATGACATGAGATATTTACTGTTTACCTATTATACCAAACCGTCGGGCAAGATTGATGAAGTCATGGCCATCTCTAAGAGACTCAAGTCTAAAGATTGGCAAACGTCAAGTGTGATTTTGGATTTCAAAGATCAAAAAGTTTTGCTGTGTAGTCTCGGCGGCATCACTGGTGCCAAAGACTGGGATACCATTGTCAGTTACTATTACAAACATTATACAGCTACCATTGAACGCATGTTTCAAGAAAATGGACATGCACTACCGCCAACCAATGATAATTAAGAAATATTTTTAATTTTTATTATTTTTTTAAGTTCTAAACGTTTTTTAAACATTTCTTTTTTGTCATCTAAGATTTGCATCATGTGCTCAGTTGAATCTCGACGTAGATGATAACCAGAATCCAATAGGTGTTGTTTTAATTTGGCTCGACGCTCTAATCGTTTGTCCAAGGTCAGATCAGGATTGTCAAGTGCTACCCAATTGTTTTCGTACTTGTCTAACTCAAGGTTTAACTCGTCGGCTTGGTAATACAAAGGAGTCCCGGGCAATATGCTCATTGTGCTACCAACGTTGATATCAACAATGATATGCGGTGCTAGATATTTGTACTTTGTAAACATATCCAGTGTTTCCTGAAAGTCTTGATCTGTTTCTGTAGGGTATCCTACTATCATCAAAAATGTACATGTAATCTTGTACTTCTCAAGCATTTTCATAGTGTAGTCAAGATCTTGATTGTTAAATTTTTTATTCATGTGATGTCTCACAGAATCACTGCCAGTCTCAACTCCAATATACAGATTTTTTGCTCCTGAATTGGCAGCATCTTTCCAATACTCTTCATTGACTTCTTTGTCTGATCTCACAATGAACTGACTGTTCCAAGTGATTTTTTGCGTCCGGTTGGAATTATATTCAGCAAGTATCTTTGTAAATTTTTTAAATTCTCTAAGATTTCCGTTGATCAAGCTGTCTGTAAAATTAAAATTATTCACTGAGTATCGTTGATTGAGATATATTATCTCGTCGGCCATGCTTTGCCCACTGCGATATCGGTACTTCCAATGTTCGTGTATGTCACAGAAAGAACAGGATCTCACGCAACCTCGACTGCCAGTTATTGGCAGTATTGGAGATTTGTATTGATCAATTTCATAGTCGTCATAGTTTGGAAAGGGCAATGAATCTAGATCATCAATCTGTTTGAAAGAATTTGAATTGATACCTGGATACGTGGTATTATTTTTGAGCAGTTCAACTAAACTAACTTCTCCTTCACTGCGAATGTAAAAGTCGGCGAGATTTTTATCAGTCATCTTTTTGCCAAAACCACAGGCGCCTTCTATGCCACCGTCGCTGAGTCCTTGGCCTCCCAACACTATTTTTGCATCTGAAACTTTTCGTATTGCCTGACAAAATAATTCAGTGGCTATACGATTTTGATATGTGAATACGCTGATTCCTATATACCTAGGATTGAAACTTAACAAATCTTTCACCCAGGTTTCAATTATTTTTTCAGCAATGGGTTTGCATTCTGTGTTGAGTCCTGTGCTGAAATATGTTTCTAACGCATCAATGTCTACGTCTTCTTGATAAAGTCGAATGCTATAATCGATGGTACGGCAACTAAACCCAGCAGATTCTACACTGGCTTTGAGCAATGCTGGAGCTGCCGGAGGTAATCTGCTGACCACACCAGGCACCGAAATAATAACCAAATCAATCATAAAAGTATTTAACTAACTGTACAGCGGTTGACTGCAAAACAGATTGGTAGTATAATAAGTTATATGAAAAAGTGGAAAAACCTAAACCAGCTGATCCTAGTTGACTGCGACGGTGTACTGCTCGATTGGGAGTGGGCATTCAATGTTTGGATGCAAGAGCATGGATTTCAAGAAGTACCAGGTTCAAAACTCAACTATGACATGGCCATACGCTATGACATACCAAAAGAGCAGGTACGCAAACTAATCAAACTGTTCAACGAATCGGCGGCCATTGGGTTCTTGCCGGCCTTGCGTGATTCAGTGTACTATGTAAAAAGACTGCATGAAGAATATGGATATAGGTTTCACTGTATCACCAGTCTCAGCATGGATCCCAATGCCCAGAAGCTGAGAGAGATGAACCTGCACAAGATCTATGGCGCCACAGCATTTGAACGCATAGTCTGTCTTGACACTGGTGCCCACAAGGACGACGCCTTGGAAGAATATGAAGGCACTGGATGCTGGTGGGTCGAGGACAAGACTGAGAATGCTGTAGCAGGATACAAAGCTGGCCTACGGCCTATCCTACTAGAGCATGGTCACAACATGAACAACGACCACCCAGGTATTACAGTTTGCAAAAACTGGGCAGAAATATTCCGCCAGGTTACTGGCTCCTCCTATTCTGCATAAAGTCCTAGCACAGTATCAATAATTGGGTGACGTTGGATATCCCGTTTTCCTAGTGTGTTGACACATAGGCCATTTGCGTTTTGCGCTTTCAGTCTCTCACAGAGATCTAGTAGGCCATTTTCTTTCGCTGTGCGATCGGTCTGTTCAACGTCTCCCGTAACCACTATCTTTGACCCGGATCCAATCCGACTCAAAAGCATTTTCATTTGTCCTGGAGTTGCATTTTGCATCTCGTCAGCAATGATCCAACTAGATTTGAAAGTGCGTCCTCGCATGTAAGCCAGCGGGGATATTTCTATGATCTGGTCGTCCATCATTTTGACGATTTCGCGGGGATTGTAATACTCACGCAACACATCCAAGAGTGGTCTGGTCCAAGGCTCCATTTTTGAGATTAAATCTCCGGGCAGGAATCCATGACGTTCATCTTCTACACCTACCGCAGGACGGGTAAGAACTATCCTTTCGCATTGACCTGTTTTGAGAGCCTTGATGGCCGCTTGCATGGCCAAATAAGTCTTGCCCGTTCCGGCAGGACCCACAGCCACCACTATGTGCTGGGTGGGATCTAACAGGTTTAATATAAGGGATTCTTGATTGCGGGTTTTTGGTACGAGCTCAATTTGTCTGAGCTGTGTTTTTAGTGCTTGATTGAAGTTGATGGTGTTTTCTTGGGTGTGAATACGTTTCTGAGCTTTCGCTCCTCTTGCTCTACTCAATGTTGATTCTCCTTTGAACATTTTGTTTTTTGTCAGCTTGATCTGACATAGATATTTAGGTGTTTGTTTCGGGCCATAAAACAAGACAGAATTCAGAAATATTGATGCTAAGTATTAGGCTCCACTCAGACCTAAGGTCTCGCAAAAAAACACAAAACACGTAGCCAGGTAAATACTTGCATGGAATTAAAAGACGAAAAAATCTTCAAAGACGATCAAGACTACTGGTTAGTGGCTGAAAACATCCGCGATCTTTATCTGTCAGACGGTAGCTTGTCCACGCTGTTGGACTTTGAACGTGTGCTGGACGAACTAGATATCTATGCTTTTAAAAACTGGGATCTAGGCGAGCTAGTGGCAGGTCCAGACATTGGCAAATACAAAGTGGGCTGTATATTCATGTGGCCCGGTGAACTCATGCCTGACCCACGTGGTGCTCGCAGATTACTGCCTTTTGATTGCGATGTACGCTTCAAAAAGACCAAGATCAAAGTTCCAATGAAAATACGTAAACCTGACGATTATCAGCCAGGTACACACACTGCTAGACTCACTGAAAAACCTGTATGGTTGGTGGAAATCGTCATGCCCAAGCATCTAATGAATGACATCAAAACTGGTAGTATTGAACTGGAAGATCAAACCGTGGATCTTGAAGAACTGGATCAAGCCTATGAACAAGATCTAGATCAAGAACAATATCAAGATGCTGGCAATGCACAAGCCGCACAAGCTCAACTACAGGCTCCTGGAGGATTACCAAATGCCCCAGCTATCTGAAGGCCTACACTTTAAAGACATGCTGGGCATGATGAAGCCCACCATACACATCGATGAGTTTTCATCAAAGATGGGCGACGATGAAGAAATAGTTGTGGCCAGCTTTTTTGTGCGTGATCAACAGGCTGCCAAAGACCTGGTCAACTGGTTTGAAAAGGGCTATGACTTTGTGATAGATGCAGACATGAGTCCTGGTGAAATCAAGCCCAATCGTTATCTTGTCTATGTTGAAATGAAACGCAGATCCAGTACCGGAGAAAAACTCAATGAGATATTGGAAGATTTTTCCACGCTGACCGAATATGAAAATTCCAGTCAATGGACCATGCACTATCGTGGCAAAGACACACCTTGGTCAGTGGAAGCCTACAATCAACAAGTTCCTGGCTCACCCGGCGAATATCGCAAAAAAGTCGACAGTGAACTCAATGAAATGCGAGCCGCATCAGGCATTCCAGTGAAACAGATCTACGATCGCGAACCTGACATCAAAAGTTTACAAGCAGCCGCCGGCCTACTGTAAATAGTGGGTGAGTACCTACTGCCCGTTACCTTTCCGACATGTATTTGTAGAACCCCGAGGTGTAAAGCCTTGTTGTAGCTACACCCGTGTGACCAATGTCTCTATAGATCAATGGATTGCCGGAAACGAATTAAAACAGATACAACAAAACATACTGTCGGGCACAGTGGATCCTGGCTGTGCTCAGTGCATTCGCAACGAACAACAGCAAGGCACCAGCACTCGTCTTGGCGCACTAAAGGACTACGAAGAGCCAGTCCACAGCACTGAGATAGATTACATAGATTATCGATCCAGCAATGTTTGTAATTTCAAATGTCGCACCTGCGAACCTTTCTTCAGCAATGGCATTGCTGCCGATGTCAAACGTTCAGAATTTTTACAATTCTTATACCAAGTACCACCAGAAAAAACAGCCACAGTAAGCGACAAGAACTGGATTGTCAGTCACTTGCCACAGATAAAAAGATTGATGTTCACAGGTGGTGAACCTACCTTGTTGCCCGAAGTACGAGAAATCATTGACCTTGTACGCACTGCCAAACTGGATACAAATATACAGATTATTACCAATGGTAGCTTCCGTGATCATTACTGGTTGGAGATTGCTCGAGACATGCCCAATGTAAATTTCACAGTGAGTATTGACGCTGTAGGTCCCACAGCTGAAATTATACGGCATGGCACTGACTGGGCACAAGTAGAACACAACATACGCTGGTTGGCCGAGCATGGTCACAGTTTAAATTTTTCCACAGTGATTTCAAGATTAAATCTTTTCCAACTTGGTCCACTGCTGGCCTTTACTAGAGACATTAGAAAAAATTACCATAGGCCCAATGGTCGCACACAGTTCATACAACTGTGCAATTACCCTGACTATCTCAATCCCATAAATTGGCCTTGGGTATTGACTGACTCAGCCTGGCGCTACATTGATGCCTTGATTGAGTTAGAAGATCACGAGCCCACAGTTGAAATCTTGACACGGCTATCTGACAATATTAAAACCCATGTTTATGATCCAGACCTTTGGGAAAAAGGCGAACTCTACAATCTGGAAATCAACCGTTTACGCAGTCAAAACCATGCTGGCCTATACCAACCCAGTTTTTAACTAAATATACAACAAGGAGTAAAACAATGTCTGTTATAACAAGAGATCAATTAGCACAACTTATACCTAAAAATCCCTACTTGGATCATTGGTGCGAAGCACTCAATGAAATACTGCCTGAGTACGGAATAGACACTCCACAACGTGTGGCTGCTTTTATAGCTCAGTGTGCTCACGAGTCAGGCGGATTTGTGTTCCTTAAAGAAAACTTAAACTACAAAGCCGCAACACTGCGTAAAGTATTTCCCAAGTATTTTCCTGACGATGCCACCGCAAATCACTATGCCAACTTGCACAACAAACAAGAAGCCATTGCCAATCGCGTGTACGCCAATCGCATGGGCAACGGTGACGAAATATCCGGTGATGGTTTCCGCTATTGTGGTCGTGGACTGATACAGCTCACCGGGCGTGACAACTATGCTTTTTTTGCTGGCAGTCTTGACATCCCAGTGGAAGAAGCCGCTGAGTACCTGCAAACTTTTGAAGGTGCTGTGCAATCAGCCTGTTGGTTCTGGGAAACCAACAACCTCAATCAGTATGCTGACAAGGATGATATCTTAACAATGACCAAACGCATCAACGGCGGTACCATTGGGCTGGAAGATCGAAAGAAACACTACGAGCATGCCAAGCATGTGTTAGGCGTCTAAAATGTGGCAGTTACAATGGATGTTGCAGTTGATTCCTGACAGTATATTCGTCTGGGTCACTTATCTATTGTTTGCGGCAGGTGTTGTACTGTATGTGGCCAGCAAGTTGGTCAGCTGGATACCGCTCATGGGTCGTTATCGATTGCCCGCAGAGTTGGCAGGTGTGGCAGCTCTTGTTGTTGCCGCTTATTTTTATGGTGGTATAGGCTACAGAGAAATGATAGCCGAAATGAAAGAACGAGTTCGAATTGCCGAAGAGAAATCACAACAAGTGAACACTGTGATCGAAACTAAAATAGTTGAAAAGATAAAGGTAGTCAAAGAAAATGTTTATATCAACAGAGAAATTGTCAAAGAAGTCGCGGGCAAGCAACTGGATGCTCAGTGCAGTTTGCCTCGTAGCACTGTCAGCTTGCACGACAGTGCCAGTCGCAATGAAGTTCCCCAGCGTTCCGCCGCAACTGATGGAACCCCCTCGGGAGTTGAAGCCAGTAGGCTCCTCGACAGAGTCATTGAAAACTACGGAGCCTGCCACGAAAACGCAGAAAAATTAAAAGCGTGGCAGGAATGGTATCGAGCACAACAAAAAATATATAACGATATCACAAAATAAATTTAGAAGGAGCTAGATATGTCAGAAGAAGTCAAAAGCGAAAGCGCAAAAAAGAACGAAGACTGGATGAATTCAAAATGGCGTCCAGCCATGGGGTGGATGTACATGTTGGTGTGTATGGCTGACTTTGTGGCATTTCCCATCTTATGGAGCCTGGTACAAGTCATAGGTGGGGGCCGTGTGGAAACACAATGGAGCCCGATCACACTACAAGGTGCAGGCCTGTTCCACATGGCCATGGGCGCCATCCTTGGTATTGCCGCATATGGTCGTACACAGGAAAAACTCAATGACAAAGCCGGTGCAACATTACCGCCCACTGCTACACCAGCACCCAGCTTTGGTGGTGCACCGCTAGGTGGCAACACTGTGAGCACTGCTCCTGGCTTTGGCAGCCCAGCAGTGAGCACACCAGCACCCAGCTTTGGAGCACCAGTTACCCCGGGCTTTGGCGGCAAGCCAGCACCAGTACAGCCACCGTTCCCAGAAAGATAACAACAAAGGAGAATAACAATGTTAGAAACTATATTTTGGTTAGCACTAGGAGCATTTATAGGTTGGAACTTCCCCCAACCTGATTTTGCAAAAACAATCCAGGCCAAGGTCCTGGGCCTGTTTAAAAAAGGATAATCTATGAAACATATTATATTTGCGGCAGGTCTGGCATTGGCCGTGGCATACCCAGCCCAGGCAGCCGATGACAAAAAACCCGAAACCAAAAAAGTCTGCGTGGATGTCAAAGACAAAGAAGGCAAGCCACTGAAAAACAAAGACGGTTCGCCAAGACAGAATTGCAAAGAAGTAAAACAGCATAAAAAGCACGAAGGTACAGCAGTACCAGATAAAAAATAATCTTGCTTTTGCCCAAAAAAGGTAGTATAATTAAGTTATACTGCCTTTTTCTTTTGTATGATAGACTATTACCAAACGCTGGGTGTACAGCGCAACGCCACTGATGATGAAATAAAACGAGCATACCGCAAAGCGGCCATGAAGCATCATCCTGACCGCGGCGGTGATCAAGTCAAGTTCCAGGCCATACAAGAAGCCTATGCTACCTTGGGCGACCCACAAAAAAAGCAACAATACGATAATCCACATCCGCATGTGCGTATCAATGTCAATGGCAGTCCGTTCCATGGAGCCGGGGGACCTTTTGATTTTGATAGTATATTTGAAATGTTTGGTGCTCGCATGGGCCCTAGACAACAGCAAACACAAAGAAATCAACGTGTGAGTATATGGATACCCTTGGTAGATGCTGTTACAGGCGGACCTAGGACTGTCAGCGTGGGTACACCACAAGGTAACATAACACTGGAGATACACATACCCAAGGGCATACAAGACAATGAAAATGTGCGGTATCCCAAATTGGCGCCAGGCGGTCATGATCTCATAGTGAACTATCGTGTACACGGGCATCCAGACTGGCAACGCAACGGATTAGATCTTTACTGTGAACGTCCTGTGGATTTTTGGGACTTGATCACAGGAACTGAATTAAAACTCAGCGACATTCAAGGACGAGATCTGGTGTTGACTGTTCCGCCACGCACTCGACCAGGTACCATGTTAAGAGGTCGTGGCCGCGGTATAGATCGAGAAGGACACACCACCGGAGACCTTATAGTCAAACTACAGGCCGTGTTGCCTGATGATATTCCCGATGAAATCATTGACGTATTGAACAAAAGACAGGCCAATAAATAATTTTATGAAACTCACTAACAAAGTTTTGTACCGACCTGCCAAACCCTTTGCGGACTTTGATCATCCAGCACAGAATTCATTTTTGGCCACTCAGATGTTTTCGCTGATGAAAAAGAACAACGGTATTGGGTTGGCTGCTCCACAGATAGGAGTAAGCCGGAGACTGTTTGTCATGGAGATTGATCAGATCCAAAGAGCCTGTTTCAATCCAGAAATCACAGATAGCAGTGCTGATTTAACCGAATACATCGAAGGATGCTTGAGTTTTCCCCAAGATGAGTGTAAAATAAAGAGACCCAGTGCTGTTTCTGTGCGTTACCAAAACGCACAGGGCACCTGGATTGAAGAACAATTACAAGGGCTGGAAGCAAGATGTTTCCAGCACGAGTTAGATCATTTAGATGGAATAACCATGCACGATAGAGCAAAGGAGCAACATGCAACAGAATCCTGAAATCGAACAGATACTGGCCCAGGCGCAGAAACTGGCCCGTATCAAACATCACGAGTATGTGACTCTAGAACACCTGGCCTTGGCCTTGATACGGCATGCTCCCTTCAATGCAGTATTGGTAAAGTTTGGCGCCATGGTCGCGGAACTGGATGGCGATCTTGAAGCCTACATTGACTCCATGGTCCACTTGTCTATGGAACGAGACAAAGACCCCAAGAAGACCAATGCACTAGAACGTGTGTTTAATCGTGCGCTGACACAGGTGTTGTTTACAGGGCGCAGACAGGTCACAACCATAGATCTATGGTTGGCCATCATGAATGAAAGCAACAGCCATGCACACTATTATTTTCTCAAGTACGGCATTGAGAAAAAGACGTTCATTGAATTCTGGCAAGCCAACTACAATAACAAGGATGGTCTGCTCACAGACGATCAAGCAGACGAAATCCTGGAAGAACACTGTATCAATCTCAGTGCCCGGGCCAGCGAGAACAAACTAGAACCCTTGATTGGGCGGTCAACAGAACTCAATGAAATTATCACTGTGCTGGCCAAGAAGTTCAAAGCCAACGTGCTCATGGTGGGAGATCCTGGCGTGGGCAAAACTGCCATTGCTGAAGGCCTGGCCACAATGATTCACTCGAAACAAGTGCCCGAGTTCCTCAAAGATCATGAAGTATGGAGCCTGGAAATTGGTAGCTTGCTGGCTGGATCCAAGTACCGTGGAGAGTTCGAAGAAAAGCTCAAATCAGTTATCATGGCCTTGGAACAGAAAAAGAATGTAGTGCTGTTCATTGACGAAGCACACACCATGCGCGGTGCAGGATCGTCAGGGTCGTCCACACTGGACTTTGCCAACATGATCAAGCCTGCCATAACCAAAGGCATACTCAAAGTCATTGCGTCAACCACCTGGGAAGAATACTACGAGAGCTTTGAAAAGGACCGTGCCTTGATGCGTAGGTTCTATCGTGTGAGCATTGACGAGCCAGATGCGGCAACCACTGTGCGTATCTTGCAAGGTCTGCAACCTAGACTGGAAGAGTTTCACAATGTCGCAATTGATGCCAAGGCCATTGACCGTGCAGTGGAATTGGCCACACGTTATCTCTACGACAAAAAGAATCCAGACAAATCCATTGACCTCATTGATGCATCGTGTGCTAGAGAGCGGGTGAAGGACCAAGGTAAAGTCACGATCACGGCAGAAATGATCCAGGATCAAGTGGGCCGAGTGACCAGTATTCCAGCAGATCGTGTGAAGAATGATGTCAATGCCAAGGTCATGGAGTTGGAGTCAAACATCAAGCAACGACTGTACGGACAAGATTCTGTGGTTGACTCTGTGCTGGAACGCATCTATGTCAACTATGCAGGTATTGCCAGCCAACGTCGTCCTGTGGGCTGTTTCTTGTTCCTAGGGCCCACTGGTACAGGTAAAACAGAACTGGCCAAACTCCTGGCAGAGAATCTAGACATGCATCTCCTGCGCTATGACATGAGTGAATATCAAGATCGCCACACAGTGAGTTCGTTGTTGGGTGCGCCTCCGGGCTTTGTGGGCTACGATGACAGCCAGCTGGGCGGCGGCAAACTGATCAATGACTTGAGCAAGCATCCATTCTCAGTGTTGCTGTTCGATGAAGTTGAAAAGGCACACCCTGATGTGGCCAATATCTTCTTGCAGATGATGGACGAAGGTACCATCACAGGTAGCAACGGTAAAAAAGTAGATGTCAAAAACTGCATCATTATCATGACTTCAAACTTGGGTGCCCGCGACAACGAAAACAACAACATTGGCTTTGGACAGAGCCTAGACAAGAGTGGCGAAGAGGATCGTGCTGTCAAAGACTACTTCAAGCCCGAGCTACGCAATCGTTTGGACATGATCTGCAAGTTCAACAAACTGGATACGCTGTCAATCAAGAAAGTAGTGGTCAAGTTTGTGGATGAACTCAAGCGCAGTTTGGTTGAAAAGAAGATCAACCTGGCACTGACAGAAGCCATGATCGATCATTTGGTCACCGTGGGCTATGATCCCAAAATGGGTGCTCGTCCGCTGAGTCGCAAAATTGATGAGTTAATCAAAGTACCGCTGAGTAAGAAAATCTTGTTTGAGCGACTGAAAGATTGTGCAGTCACAGTTGACTGGAACAATGACGCTGTGGTGTTTTCTCATGCCACAGATAACACCACACCTGGTGTGGTGGACAAAGATGGAATCATAGTCCTTGACCAACCGACGTCTTAATATGAAAACTGTCAGCAAAGATCGACTGTTCTTTGACCAGTATGAGTACTGCTTCAATTTCAAACTTGAAGAAATGAGTGCTCTGCGTGAACTTGACCATGCTTATATTGATCGCGAGTTAGATTACAGATCAAACTGGCGGTCTAGGAATCCAAACTTTGGAGGAAGTTGGCGTGGGAACCGTGGTGAGATTACCGCAGAGAATCGCACCAACTGTCATACTCTGTGTGATTACTTGTTGGCCAAACAGGACTACAAATTGGTAATTTACAATGACTGGGGCTATGTGTACAGCAGTGATTTGACCATGTTGAGAGAAATGGAACAGTTAGAATATCTAACACCTGCCAGCATGAAACAAGTCAAGCTGGACATACCCAGAGACAGTATTTTAATAAAATCCAGCGAACACGAATGGCGTAGTTATTTCTTTGCAGGGCGCATGACAGCGGAACAAAAAGAATCTCTGCGTAATTTTTTAGCCAATCAAACAGACATACGCATTGGTCCTGGGTTAAAAAGATTCCTGTCTGGCAGTCAAAAACATCATTATATCAATGACAACGCATTTATTGATCACAACGGACGGGGCATTATCATGATGCTGGGGCTTATTTTGCCCAGGGCCATAAGAAAAACCCTAAAACTCCTACGCGATAAATAATACACTATGGCAAAATTACACGAAGAAATCATTGTAGTCAAAGTCAGCAAATTGCTCAAAGACTCAGAACAAGCCGCACCCATTATGAGTCCAGAAACAGTGACCAGCTTGGAAGCAGTAATCCAAGAATTGGCTGGGCAAGCGGTGCTGGTTGAGATTGCAACAGAATGAAAACTCAAGATTTAGTACTGATACCCACAACAGTACACGGAACCCCATCTGGCAATTATGATGGCAGCTCCGAGGACTGGGCTGGAGAGCGACAAAAAGCCGTGGGCTACTATCGCCAGCCCGCAGGTGTCCAGAGCTTGATGTTTAACACCAACGGTTTTGTTGGTGTGATGGATATACAGGCCACTCTAGATGCCGATCCCGGCAACGATGATGCCTGGTTTGCAATACAGGGCGTGGGCCCAGGCACATACAACCTTAGCTTGTCAGTCAAAGGCAACTTTACTTGGATGCGCATCCGAGTGCGAGAATTTACCAGCGGCACTATCAATTCAGTCACACTTACCTATTAAATGGAAAAAATTAAATTAAGTTTAGATATTGTCAATCCCTCTGAATTTCATAATCTGGGCATAGAATTATGGATTGACAAAGCAAAATTCTTTGATAGTTTAATTGCACCGGGTACCCATCATGTTGAACATGAATTTGAAGTTGAAGATGGAAATCACTCCTTTAAAATAAAATTTAAAAATAAAAACAAAAACAAATCCAACGAGCACACCAAAATCAATGAAGATGGATCAATCATATCTGATGCATTGATCAATATTTCTAATATATGTTTGGATGATATAAAGATTGATCAATTGCTGTATGAAAAGGCAGAATATGTACACAGCACCAACGGTATTGAAACCATAGCTGTGCATCCTTTTTATGGGAATTTTGGGTGCAACGGTCATGCCCAATTGAAATTTTCTACACCAGTTTACCTCTGGCTGTTAGAGAACATGTAAATCCATAAATACTGGTATGAAAAAATTAGTGATCATTCCTGGTGGATTCCACCCTTATCATGCAGGACACAAAGCCTTGTATGATGCCGCACGTGAAGCATTTCCTTCAGCAGAAGTCTATGTAGCGGCCACAGACGACACCACCGGTCGCCCATTTCCTTTTAAAACAAAAAAATTCCTGGCACAACAAGCAGGTATTCCAGGCAATAGATTTATTCAAGTACGATCACCTTTCAGTGCTGAAGAAATTACTCAGCATTTTGACCCTGCAGAAACACAGTTGATCTTTGTTCGCAGTGAAAAAGATCGCGATCAAAATCCACAGCCTGGACAACCTGGACAGATTATCACACGTGGTCCTCGCAAAGGACTGAGTCCTTATCTGCAACCCTACAAGCGCACGGGCCTTGAGCCCATGAAAAATCATGCTTACATGACCTACTTGCCCACTGTGCAATTTGGTGCAGGCATGACATCAGCTACAGAAATACGTGCAAAATGGCCTGGCATGACAGCAGAACAAAAAGCCAATTTGGTGCGTGTGCTGTACCCACTGGCCGCAGACAATGACGTCAAGGTAGCAAAAGTAGTAGAAATACTAGATACTGTCATGGGTGCTGTGCCAGAAAAGGCTGTAGACGAAGCTGTGTTGGTCAATGATCCCGATGCAGGACATCAGATCATACCCGATGGTGGCATGGGCACCTGGGACGAATCCAGCATGGTCAATAACCTTGCTCGTAAATTTGCTGAAATGGTCAACATGGTCAAAGGCAAAAACTACTCGGGTCTACAGTATGTGCTGTACCAGGGTGGTGTGGTCAAGAGTTTGGTAGACGCCCTGGCAGAATACGAGCGTTTCATGCAAAAACAAGGTCGTAGACCCTTGGCACGTGGCAAAGAAGTTGACATGAGCAAGGTTGCCCTGGATGAAAATCCCGACTACATTGAAGAAGGTGATGTGGTACAATTCCCTGCAGACCGTTCAGCTCCACCCGATGTAGATCAAGCACATCAATTGGCCACCAAAATCATTGACATAGCCAAGGATGAAACTGTGCAGAATCCAGGTCCTAGATTGGCACCATTGCGTCAAGAACTGCAACGCCTGGGCTATCGCTTGCGTATGGACAACGGCGGTATGCGGCTTATCCATAATGTCACAAATTGGAACACTATCATTGACCCAATGAAATAATTTGTCGTATAATAGTAAACTAAATATACGCACATTATTTCAGAGGAAAACATGTCCGAACAACAAAACCCACAACAGCCTGAACAGGCTCCACAAGAACAGGCTCAGCCTGGCCAACAACAGATTCAAGTAAACATTGATTATTTGCGCCAACAGCGTGTGCATATTTGTATGCCCTGCTATGGAGGCATGCTCACAGAAAGCACATTCATGAGCTATATCAAATGGTCAAACACTTGCCGTCAATTGGGCTTGGATTGGACTATAGAAACCATGACCAATGAGTCATTGATTTCACGTGCTAGAAATACTCTAGTTGCCAAATTCCTCAACACACCAACATCCACCCACTTGATGTTCATTGATGCTGACATTGGCTGGGAGCCATGGCACTTGTTGGTCATGCTCAATGCTGACAAAGACGTCATTGGTGGTTTATACCCAATGAAGACCATGCCCGTTAAGTGGGTAGTAAATGGTTTTGAAGGTGCCAAAGAAGACGGTCCGCTACAAGAAGTATCAAAAACAGGCACAGGCTTTATGTTGATCAAGCGCCATGTGTTTGAAAAACTAAATCGTCATCCTGCAGTCAAAACATTTGCCAATGACATTGGCTTGCCCAAAGAACTTGATCCACACATGAAGACCTACTTTGACACAGCAGTTCGTGAGAACCGTTACTATTCAGAAGACTGGACTTTCTGTGAAAACTGGCGTGACTTTGGTGGCGAAGTTTGGGTAGACAAGCGTGTGTTGCTGAAACACACAGGAACCTATGTGTTTGATTATGCCACACAACCAGCCCTGTATGAAGCCTTGAAAAAGGAACATGATGCAGGACAAATGGTAGTGGCCGCACAACAGCAAGCACAACAAGCACAGCAGGCCAATCAGCCCATGACCAGTGATTTTTCAAACTATGAAACTGTCAAGGTTCCGGCACCACAACCTGCTGCCAAAGTAGTGGCAAAAACCAACCCTTCAACAAAAAAGGCCAAAGCTAAATCTAAATAAATAGATGTACGATGGACATCTACGAATTAGACAGCTACCGCCTGTCAGACGCGGTAAAGTTTCACACTGAGCTTAATCCAGCACTTTGGGACGGCAAGACCATGCGCCCCGAAGTGCGCGATGCCCTGCTTAAAATCGCTGATGATTTTAAGACCTTTATGGGCATCGATGATCTGGCCATAGAAGATATCACTGTGAGTGGCTCCAACGCCGCTTTCTCTTATACTCCTCATTCCGACATTGACCTACACTTATTAGTTGATTTCAGCCGGCTCAATCCTGACGATGTTTATCAAGAGCTTTTTAATGCTAAAAAATATCAATACAACGATCAACACGATATAAAAATCAGAGGCTATGACGTTGAGCTCTATGTTCAAGACTCGAACAAACCTGTGCGTAGCCTGGGCGAGTATAGCATCATTGACAATGACTGGAATCGTATTCCTGTTCAGCGCCGGGGCAATCTCGACGAGAAATCCACACAACAAAAATACGAAAAATTAAAGAAACTGATTGAGCTTGCATTATCCACCAATGACCTAGATCGAGTCACACACATCACAGATACCTTGAAGAAATATCGTCAAGCAGGCTTAGACAAGCATGGTGAATTTGGTCCAGAAAATCTTGCTTATAAAATACTGCGTAAACAGGGCTTGATACAAAAGATATTTGATCACAAGGCTGCTCTCGAAGATACCAAACTCAGTCTTGATGAGCGCCGAAAGAAAAAGAAGAAGAAGAAAACATTTAAGTACGGCGCCTTCGGCGGATACTATTATCCAGGCTATCATTATTATGGACAAACCGATGCTGCCACAGATGGCGGTGGTGATGGCGGTGGTGATGGTGGTGGCGGTGAGTCAGTAAAAGAATCCACAGTAAATGTTGAAAAGAAAGCGATTCCATTGGACAAGGTGGTACGTCGTTTTGTACACTTTGCTGCCAAGTATTTGAAATTAAAACAACTTCCCAAAATCAAGTTACGCAAAGGTGAACTCAGCCACGACATCCACTCCATGGGTCACTATGTAGATGATCACAAAACTGTGGAAGTGGAAACCAAAGATCGTCATGTCATGGACATACTGCGTACCTTGGCACATGAGTTGACGCACTATCGTCAGCACGAACGCCTGGGCAAATCAATGCCTGACACAGCAGGTCGCACAGGAAGCCCCTACGAAAATGAAGCCAATACCGAAGCAGGTATTATCATGCGCCATTTTCAAAACAAATATCCTGAGTTCTTTGCCAGCACTGTGAGCGAAGATGGTGACAGCGTGGCCGCACAATATGGTGATCAGACTCCGCCTGGCCCAGAATTCAAACCCACCATGCCCCGAGGCACAGTGCGTGTGGATGTTTCAGATGTGTACGACTGGTATAAACTTGGCAAACACATTGCCAATCTAGATCAAGTTGACCCCAGCGAGTTTGGTAAAGGGCCACCTAGTACCATTGTAAGTTTTGGTGATGAAAATACCGAACACAAGTATATCGACCATTTAAAAAGATTAGGACTTGATACTACAGACATTGACCCTGTGGATCCCAACCAGCCCGCAGGTATGCCACGACAAAAGACTGATCCTACCTACAACGTGGGTGAGACTATTGCCACTCCTGTCAGTAAAGATCGCGATGCTGAACAATACTATCGATTCATAATTGCTAAGGTCAAATTAGGTCGTCCGTTGACTCGACAAGAACAAGACTATGTAAAAATGTATCAGATGTATCGTCAACAGAACTTGTCCGAATTTGCTCCAGGCGGTGGATCAATATCACCTCCGATCAAGCCACCAAAAAATGATGGCGATCGTTGGGAGGACGAAGACGACGATGATAGCTGGCATCCCAGAAAACGCACTGAAGCAGACTTGCACAATCCCTTGGGGGATCAGATACGTGCCTTGTTGAAGAAAAAGGCCAAGATTGTATGGTATCCCTGGGCTGATAGAGAGCAAAATACTCAATACCGCACACAGGCAGTGCTCAGACAGGTTGTTTCTCAACAGATTATTGATGGACGCAACCTGGTCAGGTTTAAGTATAGTTGGCGACCCTGGTATAAAACTGCCAAAGGCATGGAACAAGGTGGCTGGCGCAGTGATCAAACGTTTTTGGCCCCCAACAGTCATCAGTACCTGGGCTTGGTTCCAATGGGCGCTAATACCTATGAACTACAGGATTTGACAAAAAATCCCGACTGGAAAGATCCTCGTACACCAGAAGAAATAGAATGGCAACGGAGATTGGATGATCTAGACGAAGGCCTAGGCAAAGCTCTGGGCACTGCCGCTGTGGCTGGAGCCATGGCCCTGGGATCGCCTGCTGCCAAAGCACAGAGCCCTGCGTATGATCTAGGGCGTGTGATATACAATGCTCCCAAGACCTTTACCAAGGCAGGAGCCGAAGAAGAATTAAAAGGCATAGCAAGAGATCTAGCACGTGGCAATCAAGAAATACGTGTGGGTGGAAAACGCATCTGGGGTGGACCACAAGCACAAGGTGAACGTGTGGCAGCCAACGGCATTGGACGTACACGTGAAGACGCTTATCAAGCCGCACTCAACGCCGCTTACGCAGACGCTAACCGAAGATATGGTCCTATTTCCATAGGCGAATGGCGCCCTGTAGAACATGAAGCCGATGACCTAGGTGGTCAGTTCCGTGCTGTGGTTGTGATACAAGGTCCTGCACCTGTGCGTGAAAATGCATCAGGTTATATTCCCACAAAGAAACAGGCCCGAGATCCAAGATTTAAAACAGCACTCACAGTGGACATCAAACCTGGACAGTTGGGCAAGGAAGCCAATAAATTAGGCTTGCAAACAGACAGTCAAGGTCGTCCTGACTTGTTGATGAAGAACTTGGCCAATGCCCTGAAAGAATTCAAAGAGTCTGGCGAATTTGAACCCATAAACGAAGTAAGGATGAACACCGGCACCTTGGAAGCCTGGGCTCGTAGTCCTGAAGCACAAGGCATACGTGCTGGCTTTGAAGCTGAATTGATCTTCCGTGATACCAAGCGTGACGATGACGAAGGTGATATGGAGCCGGACTATGACTATGATGAACGTGCAGACGATATTGATCATGTCATAGACTTCTTTTCCAACGATGACTGGGGTTATGGTCTAAGTGGTCGCGGTGCTCGAGATCTGCGCGACACACTTTTTGAAGAATTTGTTGAATGGGCAGATGAACAAATTGCAGAGTCTTGGAGCGAAAACGCTGAAGATCAAGTCCGAGACTACATGGAAACCAATGTCTGGAGTGATGACGAAGAACGTGAAAAACGCATTGCTGACAAAATAGATGAACTGTTTCCCGACGATGATTCACAAGCAATATTACAAGCTGGCGAGGATGCACCAAGATTTACAAGAAGCAGTGATCAAACAGCTTATGCCAAACAAAACGAATTGTATCAAAAGTATCAAGAAGCCTCAGATGCCGCACATGAAGATTTTGAAACTGAAGTCATTAGTGAAGTAGAGAGCCAAGGCGAATACTATGACAATGCTCGCGAATACTATTTTGAAATGATGCGAGACTCAGGTGACTACGATGAGCGTGATTTCTTGCGCGATCGCTATGGTTACATGAGCGATATTGCCAACTCAAATACTCTTGACTGGCCTTACTGGACCGGAGGTGGATCCGGAGGTGGAGACCGTGACTGGAGTGAAATTGGCGATAGTCTTCAACAAGCGGTGGGCATGGAAGTCAAAGTCAGCGGAAACTATCACTCAACCACACGCAAAGAAGGTCGCTGGATCATTGAACCCGACGGTAGTTTAGATCCTGATGACGGCGACGACATGGGGCTGGAAATTGTTAGTCCACCTATGCCATTGTTGGAAACCATTGACAAGCTCAAAGACGTAATAGAGTGGGCACAAAACGAAGCTGATGCCTACACCAACTCCAGCACAGGCCTGCACATGGGCATATCTATACCCTATGTGGGCGGAGATGTTGACTATGTTAAATTAGTGCTGTTCATGGGTGACGAGTACATACTGGACAAGTTTGGTCGTGCTTCGAATACCTATGCGGCTTCGGCCATGGGCAAACTCAAACAAAACATACAGGGTGCTAGAAATCGTGGCGACCTCACAGAAGCCAAAACAGATCCAATGGGCGCATTGGAGTTAGTACAGAAGAATCTCATTGAGTTGGCTGCTCGTTATGTTCAGCAAGGTGTGGGTACTAGCAAATACACATCGGCGCACATACAGGATGGCTATATTGAATTCCGATCACCGGGTGGCGATTATCTCTCCATGGAGAGTCGTGGCGAATGGGACGATATCAAAGATACCATGTTGCGTTTTGCTCGTGCCATGTACATTGCCAGCCGTCCAGATCTTGAGCGCCGAGAGTATGCTAAAAAACTCTACAAGTTAATATCACCAGGTGCGCAGAATGACGCACTGAAACTGTTTTCTGAATACTCAGCAGGTACCATTGACAAAGAACAACTCAAGAAACAGTGGGCTGATACTGTACTACAAAAAGAAATACCTACCACTGGCAAACAAGAATACGAAGTCTACGACATGGCTAATAAAAATAGTCCTGATGGAATCATTGATACATTTTATGCTCGTGACTACGATACTGCATACGATCAATATACCAGAAAATACAGCAACGACCCACGTCAGTTGGATGTGCGGTTAAAACAACCTTGGTTTGATGTCATGGATAGCTACGGTGACATCATACTGACTGTTAGAGCTGGTGACATTGATCGTGCCAAAGAAAAGGTCCAGGCCGAATACGGAGATCGACTTTCTGACGATTACGAGGTATATCGCAGACCCGACAACACTCCTGAGCCAGAGAAAAAGTTAAGTGCTCGCGCTCAAATGGCCAAGCGCATCAAAGAACCCAAACAAAAAAGCAATTGGGATGTTGTTTACAAACCCACAGGTCGTGTGATTGATAGTATACTGCGTGTTGATCAAGATCAAGCACAAAAACTATTAGCCCGAGTGGCTGTACTTCACGACTTTGAGAATGCTGACGATTTAGAAATTCAACCACAGGATGTCAAGCGAGCCGCAGACAATGCTCAAGACTCTCGAGATTTAAAAGCTAGAATAGGTGAACCGCAACCTGCAGGAGGAATAGGTGATTGGTCTGCAGAGCTTCGACGCCATGTGCAAGACATTGAACCAGATGTTGCACAAAACTTCCCTCAATCCAGTGGTGCACCATTTGGTAATCAATTTTCTGGGCAGTGGCAAGTTGTAGATGGTGCTGGCCGTGAACTGTATAGATTCAGTGGAGCGGGCAACAATCAAGGTGATGCCAACAGGATAGCATCAATGTGGGCCAGAGAAAACAACTACTCTGGTGCCTTGGATGTATTACCGGTGATGATATGAGATTTTACGAAATAGCCCGCATACCACAAGGTGACTTTGGTGACAAAGACACATTGAGACAACCTGACTATAAAATAAAGAAAAAACCTTTGCCAGGCGGCAGTGGCTATACCTATGCTGTAAACAAAAAAGATCCTGAATTTATGGAAATCATGATCTTTGACGGTGACACCCTGGTTGCGGAACTGGATCTTGGCGCAACTCTTGATCCATTGAAAACCTGGCAAGTGGAAACTGTGGCCACAGATCCTGACTATCGTGGTCGAGGATTGGGCAAGGCTCTGTATGGTATTGCTCTCAACATACTCAAACTTACATTGGAAGCTGGAGACACACAAACCAAGCACGGACAAGCCATGTGGCTTATGTTAAACTCCATACCAGGAGTAGAAGTCAAAGGCTATACCATGGAACGCACTCCAGAATATCGTCCACGGCCTGGAGACAACGTAGTAGATCAAAACAAAACTTGGACTCGTTTTACATTTCCTGTAGAACCTGGTAGCCGAAGCATGCGTAGCACTCGACGTGGCACTGGTGTGTATTCAAGTGCTCGCACCACAATGATAGCACGGTGGATGGGATCATGAGAGCCCAAGAGTTTGTAACTGAAGTCATAACTCCTGTCACCCCCATTGTGCCGCCTACTACTAAAAGGCCCAGTCTTGCTCGCCACCCAGGCATGCTGAGAAAAGATGATCCATCACCACAGGACTTAGAAACAGATTTAAAAGTACGTGGGCGTGATCCAGTAGACATCAATGCCATGTTGCGTCAAATTGACTTTGCCAAGAAAAAAGGACTTACAGAAATCAACGCTGATGACGAACTCACAGTCAGCCAACACATTGAAGACTACTTTTTCAAACGTGGGTATCAGTTTGCTGGCGAAGGCCGCGATCAGATGGCATTTGTCAGTCCTAGGAACACAGTGGTCAAAGTGCTGGGCATTGGTGATCCTGAACGTGAAAAGATTGTTCGAGATTATGTAGCGTTTTTCCTACGCAATCAGCGCAATCCCTACTATCCTCGTATCTACAACACAGGTGAATTCTCTCTCAACGGTGAAACTTATTTTGTGTATGAAATGGAATATCTGGACTATGTGGCCAATGAAGAAGCCACATTGGAATACCTTGAAGATTTGATGAACGCGGCGGCACGTGGATATGCTGATGCTTATCAACAGAATAACCCAATGCCTCCTGAGTTGGATGACGACGAAGTCCAAGGGTTGCTCATGGCCACTGAAGATCTCATTGACGCCTTGGGCGGTCATGCACCGTTAGATTTGAGCAACATAGAAAACCTGCGCCGTAGAAGCGATGGTCATTTAGTTATAATGGATCCTTTTAGTTTATGAGAGCACATGAATTTGTAACGGAAAACTTTGCCGACGGTCGGGTCAAAGGAAAAAGTCGCCCAGGCCGTGTAAAACGTGCAGGTGCCAGTTGCTCGGGCAGTGTAACTGATCTACGTCGACGTGCTAAAAATGCTTCTGGCGAACGTGCCAAGATGTACCATTGGTGTGCCAATATGAAATCGGGGCGAAAGAAATGAGAGCCCAGGAATTCCTATTAGAATACAGCCGTGACATAACCAAGCAACGCCTGGGAACTCAAGTGCTGAACACATTCCGTAGAGAAGGGCCGGGCCGCATACGCAGAGTACTGGGTCGTGATCTTGGCCCACAAGACAGCGACGATGATACTATAGAAGCTTTGATCCGCATGTTGGAACTGGCAGACCCTTCACCCAACAAACAGTACATGCCTTGGTTGGCTCGTACCTACATCAAAGGTGAAACATTTCTTGAAGATGTACTCACACAGGTGCGTGAATATTTGGAAAAGTTCTATGTATTAACTCGCAGAAAAAAAATACCAGCACCCAGAAATGATATCTTGGGCTACAGTAACTTTGGTGACTTCATGAGTGTGATGGATGAATATCCAGATCCCGAAGCACCTGAGTTAAAAGACAAAGGACAGGCTGAAGAAATATATCAGGATCAGCAAGTTCGAGTGATCATGCCCTACGATCAAGCCGCGGCCTGTTACTATGGGCAAGGCACACGCTGGTGTACAGCGGCAACCAAAGGCAAGAACTATTTCAACAACTATGCTGAAAACACACCCCTGCTGATAGTTGTACCGCAACAACCTCAACATCCAGGTGAAAAGTATCAGCTGTGGTTTGACTACAGCATTGGCGATCTGCCTGTGTACAATGACAGTGATTATTTGGAAATATATCACGATCGTGGTGAAGACTATATCATCAACAACGAACAAACAGGTCAGTTCATGAACGAAAAAGATCAGGCAGTGAGCTTGAAAAGTTTGAAAGCCAGATTTGGCAGTAGTTTCGATCACATGATTGACGCTTACTTGGCCAAGTTCCCGGACGAAACATATCGCGTTCAAAAGAACTTTGAGACAAACTAATAAGTAATACATTATGCGAGCAAAAGAACTCACAGGACACCGTTGGTTGGCTAAAATTACCATCAGCAATCCCAACTACACAGGTAGGATTGAAGTGTCAGTGTATGCTCACAATCAAGCAGAAGCACGCCAGTTATTGAAAGCACAGTATGGTATAGAAGATCATCACATTGGTGCCATCAGGAGAGTGCGTTGAAAGCTCAAGAATTTGTCACTGAAGATCTCAACGCAGGTGGATTCCGCATACGTGTGAGTCCGCACTTGGACAATCGTGCTGAAAAGCGTGGAATCTCTATGCCCATAATCGTAGGCATACTCAACAGATTAGATCGTGCTCGCAGACACATCAAAGAGTTGGAACCTAACACACAGTTCAATGTTTTTGACAGTCACCACAACATACATCTTGGCATGATGAGGTCGGCCTTTGATCCCAACAAGCTGTTGTTGAATACTGTGTATCACAACGAAAACTACCACGGGCGCAATCCTGTGTTACGGGTGCGCTAATGAGATCCCACGAGTTTATTGACGAATACAAGATCAACAACCAATCAGGCATTGGTAGTGTTCCCAAGAATCAAGAAATTGACTACTTTGGACTGCGAGTAGCCATGCGTCCCAGTACTTTCTTAAAGTTGGCATTGCCCATGCCCAATACTCCACAAGATCAAGAAGCTGTAGAATATGTCAAACAACACAAAGATACAGAAGGCATTGGCGCACCGTTCTTGGAAATAGACATACCCGAGGGCTGGGAATCAAACAATTTATCTAAACCAGCTAGAGTAGTTGGGCATGATGGCCGCCATAGAATGATGGCCATACTGCAAAGCGAAGGTGACGATCCTGTGGAAGTACATTTATTTCCTTTGGGACTACGTCGACGCCATTTTGATGCAAATCCAGAATGGGCACAACACCTTAATCAAGTCATTGTTGGACAGCGTGGTAACACTGTTCAAGGTCCTATTTTTCAGGAGTCTGGCATGAACGAAACACTTGTATCCTATCTCAATACCGTGGAAGATTTTACCGGAGCTGCCAAGCCCGGTAGCCGCCCAGGTAGCATCAAACGCAAAGCCGCTGCCTATTTGGGCAAGGGTTCTGGAGAAAAGTTAAGTCAAACAGATCTAAAGCGCCTGCGAGCCAAAGCCAACAAAATGAAAAAATCAGGCAACAAAGCTGAACGCCAACGTGGTATACAACTCAGTAGGCAAGCCAGCTGGTACGACAACTTTCATAAATGACACAATTACGCATGCGGTAAATATCTGTATGCGTAAACATTTTGTAAAAGTAAACCTAGACCTTTTTTGTGATTGGAAAAAGGTGCCCCCAGTTTATCGATTATATGTGAATCATGAGCTATTCACAGAGCGTACCTATATCTGGGGCGGTACACAGTATCTTGAAGAAAATATATCTCTAGATGCGCCACCAGGAAAATACACTATAAGAGTAGATAATCTTGGCGATCCAGACTGTCAATTTAAAATACGCAACTTAAAAGTATCCAATGGCCCTGCACAAGTCATTGACTCAAAAACCTTTGAGATCGTCAATGAGAGCGCATGAATTTATAGCAGAAACCACGGTTAGCGGCGGCATAGCCACTGTTGCCATGCCCATGGGTGCTGTGTTGTCAAGAACCCAGCCTATAGTGCCTGCGGATAAATATAAAAAGAATTCTAGAAAGAAGAAACCCAATGCTGTCAGACGATTTGAAAACTCTATTAGCCAGTAATTTTGCTTATTACTTAAAAGCACAGATGTTCCACTGGAATGTGGAAGGTCCAGACTTTGCTCAATTGCACGAATTTTTTGCTGAAATCTATGCAGATGCATATGGTGCTGTAGACAAGATTGCTGAGTACATTCGCACCTTGGAAGACTATGCACCAGGCAGCCTAGAGCGTTTCAATGAACTCAGTCAAATTCCTGGACAGACAAAGATTCCACGTGCTCGACTAATGTTAGAAGAATTATTGGCAGATACAGAAACAATGAAGAGCATTGTGATGCAAGTATTTCAAGTCGCACAGGCCGAAGGACGTGAGGACATTGCCAACTTCATGGCAGAACGTCAAGACAGTCATGGCAAGTATGCATGGCAACTCAAGAGTTTCTTAAAAGACGCAAGAGCATAATCATGGCAGACCTACGCAAGATACTTGAATCGTTCAATCGCATAGAAAGCATTGACGCCGCACAAAAAAGCGTCAAGCAATTACCTGCGTTGTTTAAGCCTCGTAACACGTCACCACAGTTGTCAGGCCCATATCCTGGCAAGAACGCCACACAAGGTTATTTGGTTGGCGAAGGGGACGAAACAGGTTGGGGTAGCGAAGTAGGTGACACTGGAGCAGATGAGACTCCTGATGGTGTGGATCCAGATACCAAATCATTTTTGGAAAGCGAAGATAATGACAACCCAGTAGAACGTGCTATCTTGCATCGTATCATGATGCAACACACCAGTTTGTTGGGCCGTTATGGTCCACAGGCAGTGATGGATGCCGCACGTGATGTTGCTGAGTTTGTGGGCGATGTAGACGAAATTGGCAGCAGTGATGTATCAGCCTATGTGCGCAGTGTTGAACAAATACTGGCCGGTTCAAGTTTGTCGGAAGCCAAGGCCACTGAGGATGTCATCTCCACTGTAAAAAAGAAACTGGGCGACTATCTATCTGATCTATCAAAAGAAATCAAATCAGACTCTGATCTCAAAGACAAAGTACCGCAGGACATTGACAAGATCACTTCTGCTGTGAAAACCATCGTCACTGATGATGGTAAAGAAATCAAGATACACGGAAACGAAGATGATGGTTTCCGTATTACCATAAAGAATAAACCGCATTCAGCAAAGTTTGAAAGCCTGGATCATGCTGTGATGGCCTGTGAGATGTATCTCAACAGACGTCGTATGCGTACAACACAAAACGAAGATTACTTGGAAGAACAATAATGAATTTACTGAACTTGATCGAAGATACTACCACAGGCTACGATAATTTACGAGCCTTGATGCAGGCCTCCCAATCAGGACAGGATGCTGTACTCAACATTGGCGGTGAAACAATCACTCTAGATCCAATGGAAACACGTTGGATATTTGCCAAGTACAAAGCATTTAACAAAGCAGGTCGTCAGGAAGAGTTCTTGAATCATCTTGCAGATCCTGTGAAGTTTGATCAGCACATGAAACAACTGCGTCAACTCATTGACAAACAAAAGAATTTCCAAGGTAGTATTCCTGGCGAACGTGGTGTCACAGGTGATACCATGCCCGGACAGATGGAAGAAGATCAAGCTGTAGAAGAGATCGCCATGGCCAATCCAGATCGTCCTACTACACAAACAGCAGGCAAGATCAATTGGGAACGCATGATCAAAGACTACATGGAAAACAAGCCCTACAGTGAATTCGAATTTGCTGGCGATCGCCCTCTTACTCTTTATCGTTCGCAGATCTATGCTATATTAAAAGACTTTGGCCGTATGAAGCCACAGCAAAAAGTCAACATCATTCTTAATACATTTGGTGACAAGTTGGCCATGGTTGACTACATTGACAAATTGCGTGCCAAAGGTATGATGCCTAAGAAAGTTCCTGCCTATGTTGCACCAGGCACAGAACCTGTTCCTCCAGGCCAGATGGATCTGCCTGGCATGGGCACTCCCAAAATCAAAGAAGCTGAAGCTCAAAAAAAAAATTCTGAAATAACAGAATTAGATCGTAAGAGCATGGTAAATCCCCGAGTGGCCAGAGCTTTCCAGCTGGCCCGTGCTCGTCAAAGTGCGGCCGGCAGTGACATTGAAGCCTTTGTACAGGACGAATTAGAAAAATCGCAGGCCGCACAAGCTGAAATTGATCAACTACGCAAAGACAACGATTCTCAAGATCAACAGATGCAACAGTTGGCCGCTGTGGTGCAACAACAAGATCAAGAAATACAACAACTCAAACAACAACCAGAACCAGTGGTAGCCAAAACTGCTCCTGAAGTTCCGGCCAAGCCTGCTGTGAAACCTGAAGAACCGCAAGCAACACAACCAAAGGCCGCAGAGAAACCCGCAGAACCAGAAGTTGCTACTCAACCACAGCAACAACCAACAGACGTGGCACAGCCTGCTCCTGAGAAGAAAAAGAAACCAGCAGTTCGTAAGAAAGCCGCTCCCAAGAAAACCGCTCCCAAGAAAATCGCTGAACCAACTGTGATACAGGCACCACCGTATGTGGAAATACCCAAGGATGATGGAAAAGTGATTCCTATCAGTCGTGCTCGAAAGAAAAAATCAGATGCCGCAGTGGACCCAATGGCAGCCGCACTGCAAGGAGTAGACATGGGAGATTTTGGCAAAGCAGTTGGTATGAACGAAAGCAATGAAGAATTACACATTGGTGATCCTGTGATCATTGGTGGCAACGTAGAGCATGCTGGCAAGACTGGTGATGTCTCAGGCTTTGGCCGTGACAAGCACTTTGTCATAGTGGATCTCTACAATTTTGGTAAACATGCGTTTCATGCTTCCAATGTCAAATACAATGACTATGCTGATGAGGAAGACTATGTTGAAGAAGGTCGTTTCAAAGACCTAGACATTGAACAGCAATGGAAAGCGGGTCAGCAGGCTTCACAAAATTTCAAACGCAGAGAACAATCAGCTGGGGAAGAAGAACCAGTGGGCGACTTCCGTGTGGTACGTCGCAAGGATGGTATTGTCAGTGATCTCAAACAGCACCACAGTTCCAACAAAGCCTTTGCTCATGCACAAGCTCTAAAGAAGAAATATCCTTCCATGGAAATTGGTGTACGCTGGCCCACAGGTACTATTAACTGGACTGGTATCGCACGTGAAAATCAACGCATGGACAAGTTCAACATTGCACAACCCACACCAGGCGGTAGCAATAAACAACGTGAAGAGTTTTTAAATGCACGTGATCGACTATTCCGTCAGATGGCCAATGCTTCTCCTGGTGAGAAAGAAGCCATCCGTTTGAAGATTGCTGAGTTAGAAGGCCGCGCACAAAGCCAAGGTATCAAGATACGTGAAACTGAAGATTTAAATCGTTCAGGATACAATGCCATCACGACTGTGAGCGACTGGGCAGAAAAAATGCGTGTGATGCGTGAACTACAAAAAGACATCGCGCTGATGAGTGATCCAGAAGCCAAGGCCGCGATACAACAACGTATTGGCGATTTGCTCAAAGTTGGTATCAAGCAAGGCTACATCAAAGAAGCACTCAATGACAAGGCCATGTCAGTGTTGCGCAGTCTACAACAACCTGCACAGCCAGCGCCGGCCGCAGTTGATCTCAATACACCTGCTGGACCACGTCGTGGTCGTCCATCAAATGCTCAACGTACTCAACGTCATGAAGAATTTCTAAGTCTTAGACGTCACATAGCATTGTTGGATGAGTTAATCCAGATGAAAGAACAGATCGACAAGCTGTTCTTAAAGGCACAGAATGTGCGTGGCGGTATCTACCCTGGCCTGCAAGCAGATATTGAAATGGAAGAACTGTATCCTGTGCCAGAAACAGATCGTCAATTCCAAGATCTCAAAGACAAATACACCAAAGACTTGGCAGCACTGCAAAAGTTCTTGGCCATGAAGAAGGCCGTGTATCGTGAAGACGAAGATTCAATGTTAGGTGAAAGCACTGCCTTGGTGCGCTTGAAACAAGCACGTCAAGCACTGAGTCAGCAAGGTGTGGCGGAAGGTCAAACTGATTATCAAAAGCGTCGTGCTCGTGAACGTGATGTAGATGCCGGCAAACCAGTTGCACGTCAACCAAAGAATCCACAAACCGACTATGCTAAGAAAAGAGCCAAAGATCGTCGTGACATAGAACTGGGCGAAGACCAGTTGGATGAAAAACAAGACGCTTGCTACAATAAAGTTAAATCACGTTACAAAGTTTGGCCCAGTGCCTATGCTTCAGGTGCTTTAGTACAGTGTCGTAAAAAAGGTGCTGACAACTGGGGCAATGGCGGTAAGAAAAAATGAGATATCAAGAAATCCTCGAAGCTTGCTGGACTGGATATCGTCAAGCAGGCATGAAGAAAAAAGGTGACCGCATGGTGCCTAACTGTGTGCCTGTGAGCGAACAGCAAATGGAAGAGGATCTCAAGAAGTGGTTCAAGGAAAAATGGGTACGCTTTGGGCCCGATGGCAAGATTCGTGGCGACTGTGCCCGTGGCGATGATTCGGAAGGTAAACCCAAGTGTTTGCCAAGATCCAAGGCCTATGCACTGGGCAAAAAGAAACGTGCATCAGCCGCGGCCAAGAAGCGTAGAGAAGATCCCAATCCCGAACGCCGAGGCCCAGCTAAGAACGTAGCTACCCGGGTGCGTGAAGACGAGGTCAAGGATTTAGAAAAGGTTTTAAAAAATCCCACCAGTTACGATGCCATTGATCACATGATGCAGTCCATCGCTAAAAAATCAAAAATAACTGCCAAACAGCTACATGATCGTTTTGTAGCCAAGCACAACAAGACTCCAGATGACTGGATCAAAAACAAAGGAGCATGAAATGAGAACATATAACTTTACTGTAGAAGGACAAGCATTTACAATAATAGCAGAGAACTTCAATGCCGCGTTGGACAAACTCAAGCAGTTATTAAAAACTTAATCAAAGGAAAACAATGAAACAATTATTAGCAATAGTAGCATTCATAATGCTGTCAACCCCTGTGTTGGCTCAATTGCCCACTGCTGGTATTACACTCTGTGATGGCGAATATGCGCTGTGTGCCGCCAGCACTTGCAAACCAGTCATGAACAAAGATGGAACACCAAAAATGATCACTGGCAACAATGGTGTGCCATATCCTGAAGTAGAATGCCGTTGCCCCATACTCAAAGGCCATGCTATTGCTGATACCTCAGCTGGCAATATGAAAGGTTCATGTGCGCCTACTAGTGATAAAAATGTTTGGAGTTTGTTTGCTCCCAAACTGTTTTACCCACAAGAAGCCAGCAACTTTAGTTCATTACCATGGAAACAAAAAGCCACTGTACAAAAGTGTGATGCCAGTTTGAATCTTGGCGCCAAGTCCAGCAACTGTTTCAGTTGGAACTGTGTCAAAGGTGCTGATGGCATTGCTGTGTGTTCATGCCCATCGGGACAAGTTCCGGCAGCTACATCATTCTTGACCGAAGCTGGTCAGGGTAACCCAGAAGCTTGTTATCAATACCCTGTAAGTTTACCTCTCAAAGCACAAGACCGTGCTGAAGCTAAATCAACAAAATGAGAAACTATATCAACTTGTTAGAAGCTCTAGAAAAAGGCTGTCCACCAGCCACGCAGAGCATTGATCTCAATCTCAAGAATCGTCAAAAGGCCATAGATGAATATCACTATGGTCCGCTAAATCCCAACGAGCCCAATGAAGAATACTGGGCTGAACTGGCCGACCGTTGGAACACCAACGATATTGAATCAGTAAAGAACAACCGCTGTGGCAACTGTGCGGCCTTTGATATGAGTCCTGACATGCTGGATTGTATAGCCAGGGGCATTGGCAGTGAACCAGGGTCAGATCCACATGACACCATAGATGCTGGCGATCTAGGATATTGCAAGTTTCTAAAATTTAAGTGTGCAGCCAAGCGCACCTGCGATGCTTGGGTCGAAGGTGGACCGGTGACCAAATGAGAGCTGAAGAATTCATCTCAGAAAAATGGAGCCGGAAATACAAACGCTCTATAGATTGCTCTAACCCCAAAGGTTTCAGCCAACGTGCTCATTGCCAAGGTCGCAAGAAGAACGAAGACTTAAATGAGTTTGCACCCGGAGGCGGCAGTGATTCTGGAGACTATTTTAGAACTCTAGCATCAGCTTGGTACAACGGTGTGTATGATACTGGCAACTTGCAAAAAGGTATCAAGAGTCAAGAAGACATAGAACGATTGTTACAACGTGGCATTGTTTGTCCTGACGGTGTCACACGCAGGTTTAACATTGGCTACAATGGCACATTCGATGGTGTGGAAATCTACAGCGATGACTACTATGAACACGGTGACGAATCAGGTGAACTAGATAGTCGTACAGGCAAACCCTGGGGCCCATATGACCACATGGAGTTTGGGGATGACGAACTAGATGAAAGTCTTACAGAAGAACAGCTAAACGAGCTGATGTTCAAAGGCAGTCAATGCACCAAAGACTGTTCAGGGCATCGTGCAGGCTACGAGTGGAGTGCTCGCAAAGGTAATCGTACTGCTAACTCCTGGAGCCAGAGTTTCAACAACGGTGCAGCCATACGCAATGCAGGAAGATAACATGAACGAATATCCAGTGTATCCAGAAGACGATGGTTATGATCGTCATCGCAACCCTTACTCACCAGTATGAGATTGAACGAAATACAATTGGGTCGTAGTGTTACCTACAATTTCTACGATATCTATTCCTTGGTCAAACAGCGAGAAGGCCGTCCTGGCTTGACCATACGTCTGCGCAATGACCGTCCAGCAGAAACAAAGAAGTCGGGCATCTATGTTTGGAAACATCCTGACTGGGGCTACTTCTATGTGGGCATTGCCGCCGCTGACAACTTCACAGCACGTTGGCACAAACACATCCAGAAGTTATTGGATCAATGTACTTCGGCTGCACAGATGCACAACTGGAAACAGTTTGCCGATCGATTTGCCGCGGCTGGGTATGGTATCAATGATTTAAAAGATGTACAACTACGTTTCTATCCCATAACCACTGTGGCACAACACGGTAATCAGGCACAGTTGAAACAAGAACTCAAGGCCATAGAAGACCGACTCACTGCCTGGCTCAATCCTGCCTGCAACTATCAGCATGATCCCACCCGACCCAGTGCCACTAGGTATCCTACACCAAGAAATGCTACGCCTGACCAACAATAAGTTTGACCCAGATGGGTATTGGCATTCAGCCACTGACTCTATGCTGTTTGTGCCATTGGTCGAAGACTTTGCACTGTTTGATCAAAATGGATTTGATCTTTGTCCGTTGGAAAAGAGATTTGCCAACTGCAATAAAACCAAATTCTTCAATCATAGAGAACATCGGCATGCTATCAAGACACCTTGGTTTGAACAAGGCCATCGCATAGAAGGTGCTGTGTTGAATCACAGCTATCTATTTGAACGCAAGGGATATGCCGATCGGGCGCGAGAACAACTTCTACAGTGGAGTGAGCAAATGCCCTTGTGCCACAAGCTCATACAGTTAAGGCCAAAATGGGGACTAGACTTTTCTATAGACTGGGTGGATCGTGAAGGCAATGCGTTTGAAGTTCTACATTGGGAATACGACGGTTTTGATTTTGTAGAAGTGGATGCAGTTCGACAAAAGATGGAACAAAAAATAAACAGTATCAATTGGCAACAGGCCGGTCGAGATATACTGAAGCACAAAGACCAATGGCATCATTTGGATTTCTTTGCACAGAGTGATTGGAAATGCAATTACTTTGGCATACCCCAAGAAAGATTCAAAATGGTGGCATGGGCATGAACACACCTTAGGACCGCTATGGTGCGTGGCCGGCTGCTGGCCTGACTGAAAAGGATTCGCTACCCGTTAGTAAGTCAAAAGTGAGCATCTTTACCAAAACTGTTTGACTTTCCAAAAGATCTGTTATATAATAGCTGAACAAGGAGATTTTTAAACATGGACAATCGAGTTTTTTCAGGCGAACAAAAAGCCAAACTTACACAGATCATCAACGAAGGCATGCAGGTCATGCACGAGATCGAAACACTCAATGGTGGACTCAGTGACACTATCAAGGCTGTGGCAGAAGAAATGGATATCAAACCCAACATTCTCAAAAAAGCCATCAAGTTGGCACACAAGGCTGAATTTGGTCGCGAGCAACAAGACCATGCTTTGTTGGAAACAATTTTGACCACTGTCGGCAAAACTCTATAATTACTGTTATCACAACAGCGCCTCGCCCACGACACGGGCATGAAGAACGGCATGAGTGGGCCATAAGCCACCTGGAGAAAAATGAGTTACGTAGACGCACTATTTGATCGTGAACACGATCGCATTCATGTAGTAGAACGCCGGAATGGTCTTCGCGAGTATCGCGAGTACCCAGCCACATACGTGTTCTACTATGATGATCCTCGAGGCAAGTTCCGTAGTATCTACGGCAACCCTGTTTCAAGATTTTCCACCCGCAACAACAAAGAGTTCCGCAAAGAACTACGCATACAATCAGGCAAAGGTATCTATGAGTCGGATATCAATCCTGTGTTTCGATGCTTTGAAGACAACTACAAAGGCCAGGATGCACCTCGACTGCAAACATGTTTCTTTGACATTGAGGTAGACTTTGACCCCGAGCGTGGATTCTCCAAGCCTGACGATCCATTCAACCCTATCACTGCTATATCTCTGTATCTTGATTGGTTGGACCAGTTGGTTACCTTGGTAATTCCTCCCAAGTCAATGAGCGCAGAAACTGCCAAAGAGATCGCTGGCCAGTTTGAAAATACCATGCTGTTTGATCGTGAAGAGGACATGTTGAACACGTTCTTGGATCTCATCGACGATGCAGATGTGTTGAGTGGCTGGAACTCAGAGGGCTTTGATATACCGTATACAGTACAACGTATCACTCGTGTACTCAGCAAAGACGACACACGTCGCATGTGTTTGTGGAATCAATTTCCCAAGCAACGCACCTTTGAACGCTTTGGTGCAGAAAACTTGACCTTTGACTTGATTGGTCGAGTACACATGGACTATATGCAACTTTATAGGAAATACACATATGAAGAACGTCATTCCTACTCGCTGGATGCCATCGGCGATCATGAGCTTGGAGAGAGAAAAACTCAGTTTGAGGGAACGCTGGATCAGCTATACAATCAAAACTTCAAGACATTCATCGACTACAACAGGCAGGACACCATGTTGCTTGCCCGCTTGGACAAAAAGTTACGATTTCTAGACCTTGCCAACGAACTAGCACATGCCAACACTGTGTTGTTGCAAACAACCATGGGTGCTGTGGCTGTAACTGAACAGGCCATCATCAATGAAGCCCACGAACGTGGACTAGTAGTTCCCAACCGCAAAGAGAGACTCACAGATGAAGATACACAAGCCGCAGGTGCCTATGTTGCTTATCCCAAAAAAGGCATCCACGAATGGGTCGGTGCCATTGACATCAACTCGCTGTATCCCTCGGCTATTAGAGCCCTTAACATGGCGCCAGAAACCATTATCGGACAACTCCGGCCAACAATGACTGATAGGTATATCCGGGACAAAATGAACTCTGGGTCCAGCTTTGCGGCGGCCTGGGAAGGTTTGTTTGGAAGCCTTGAATACACAGCAGTGATGGAACAACAACGTGGCACAGAGATCACCATAGACTGGCAGGATGGAGAAGAAACTGTACACTCTGCTCCAGAAGTATGGAAGATGATCTTTGATAGCAATCAGCCTTGGATCCTGTCGGCCAATGGCACAATCTTTACCTTTGAAAGTGAAGGTGTTATTCCCGGCTTGCTGGCACGTTGGTATAGAGAACGCAAAGAACTACAGGCCAAACTAAAAGAATCTACAGATAAAGCAGAGCAAGAGTTTTGGGACAAGCGTCAGTTGGTCAAGAAGATTAACTTGAATTCACTGTATGGTGCCATCTTGAACCCTGGTTGTAGATTCTTTGACAAACGCATTGGACAATCAACCACGCTGACAGGACGTGCCATTGCCTATCACATGGATGCCTATGTCAACGAATGTATCACTGGCAAGTATGATCACGTAGGCGAAGCTATCATCTATGGTGACACAGATTCTGTATACTTTAGTGCCTGGCCAGTATTGTCTAAAGAAGTCAAAGAAGGTCGCATGGAATGGTCAAAAGAAATGTGCGTACAACTCTACGACAGTATTGCTGATCAAGTCAACGATAGTTTTCCAGGCTTCATGGAGCGAGCATTTCATTGCCCTAGAGAAATGGGTTCAATTATCAAAGGCGGTCGTGAACTTGTAGCAGGTCGCAGTTTATTCATTACCAAGAAACGTTATGCCGTCAATATCTATGACAAAGAAGGCAAGCGCAAGGACGTTGATGGAAAAACAGGATCAATCAAAGCCATGGGCTTGGATTTAAAGAGATCCGATACACCCAAAGTCATTCAAGACTTTTTGTGGGACTTGTTAGAGCGTGTGCTCAACGGTAGTCAACGAGATGAGATCATTGAAATTATACGCAAATTCAAATACGAATTTACCGAGCGGCCAGGTTGGGAGAAGGGTAGTCCCAAACGTGTAAACAATCTCACTCAGTATCAAAAGAAAGAAGAACGTGAAGGTCGTGCCAACATGCCTGGACATGTGCGAGCAGCCATGAACTGGAACAACATGCGTCGGATGAACAGCGATAACTATTCATTGCAAATCGTTGATGGTATGAAGACCATTGTATGCAAACTCAAGAGCAATGCCCTGGGATGGACTTCAATTGGCTACCCCACAGATGAGATGCACTTGCCGCAATGGTTTAAAGAATTGCCATTTGACGATGCAGAAATGGAAGCCACTGTGGTAGATCAAAAGATCAACAACTTGTTGGGAGTGTTAGAATGGGATCTAGGATCAGCTACCAACACAACAAACACTTTCCAATCATTGTTTACATTTGAATGAAACTCAGCCGACTAATCACCTATAAGTTCATGGTTGACAATCTCAGTGTCAAGCATGTCTACGATGAAATTGAAAGCCTACTACAACATGTAATCACTGACCTTGATGTGCAAAATATAGATTTTGACAACATCAAGACCGCTATGAAGGACAATAAAAAATTAGCATTAGACACACTCGACACCATTGATCAGGACATACAGCGATTTAAACAAGCTCTGGATGGCTTTGTTAAAAGTGTAGAGGAACCATACTATGCTAAAAGTCAAACAGTTTATCAAGAAGGCGTCAACGACTCTGCTGACTATATTTTAGATAGACACAACTTTAAGAAACTTTTATATCAACAAGAAACACTGGACTTCTTCTCTGGCAGGATTAGAGATCTTGGGCATTGGAAATGGCCAGCCATGGAAATAAGACCGGCATACGGTGATATTTCTCAACATCTCACTGCGTGTGATCCATTGTACCTGGTAGACACTGATCCAGAATTATTTAAAAATGTCAAGAAGATGTGGACCCCGGAATATCAAACTCGGGTAAGATACTACACTGTCAAAGAAAATGAGAAACGTATATTTCATCAACTTCCACAACATCAATTTGGATTGATTGTGGCTGTGGATTTTTTTAACTTCCGTCCTCTGGAGTTGATTGAACGGTATCTCAAAGAAATACATCTATTGCTTAGACCCGGAGGTATGGTGATATTCACTTACAATAATTGCGATTATCCAATAGGGGTTGACAATTTTGAAAATTCGTATTATTGTTATACACCAGGCAAACGTGTCAAGGCCATGGCTGAAAAAATTGGTTTTAGAATAGCATCAAGTTTTGATTTGGAAAATAATGTAAGTTGGTTGGAGTTACAGAAGTCCGGAACTAAAACCAGTTTACGAGGCGGGCAAACACTAGGCAGAATATCAAGCATTTAATAGGAGAAAACGATGAGAGATAATTTATTAGATTTAGTAGAACACACTTATGATCTTGGGTGTATTGAATTGATCAAGATCACAGGCACAGACAAAGAGACCACCATTGATGGTGTAGCCACAGACAAGAGCGTGGTATTGCAGGCCAAGTTTGCCACGCCAGTGGCAGACTTCATTGGCACATTTGGTATGCCAAATCTTGGCAAGCTCAAAATCTTGTTAAACTTACAAGAGTACAAAGAAGATGCACAAATCACAGTGACCCGGCAAAACCGCAACGGTGTTGATAGTCCAGTGGGCTTACACTTTGAAAACAAGGTCGGCGACTTCAAGAACGACTATCGTTTCATGGTGTCAGAAGTTGTTGCAGAACAGCTCAAACAATTTAAAATGAAACCGGTGCCATGGGCAGTGGAGTTTGAGCCCACAGTGGCCGCTATTCAACGTCTCAAGATGCAGGCACAGGCCAACGCAGAGACTCCAAACTTCATGGCCAAGACAGAAAACGGCGACTTGAAGTTTTTCTTTGGCGATCATAGCACACACGCAGGTGACTTTGTGTTTCAACCAGGCGTATCAGGTAAACTTACCCGCCCTTGGTTATGGCCAGTGTCACAGTTTATTTCTATCATGAATCTCACAGGAGACAAAACTGTGCGTATCAGTGATGATGGTGCTACAAAGATCACAGTTGACAGCGGTATTGCTGTTTATGATTATATCCTTCCAGCACTCAGCAAGTGATTAGAGATGTAGTACGATACAAAGCACCTCCGGTTTGGGGAGTGCTTTGCATTGACGTTTGGCAGGATGACACCAACAATGAGTTTTATCAAAATGCTCTGACTCAATTGGCTCAATATCCCATTGCTGGTGTAGTAAACTGTACAACCAATATAGTCATTGACTATTCAGATAAAAGCATTTATAATACACTTAAGAACTATCATTGGGCCGCTGATACTATCAACAGTCAGGTCAATGATAATGCCCTGTTTGATTTGATTAAAAATGCCGGTGAGTGTCACACAACTCGACTCATACATGACAAATTATTTGATCAACAAACGGTGCACCTAAGTAGAAGAGAAACTTTTATACATCAAGGGCATTACTATTGGCCAGAAGTACAAGATTGGATTATTTTAGGAAGTGCGTGGGGCAAATGTGTTCACTATGGACCGTTGGGTGTGAATACCTTGGTAGAAATACCCAATCATAGATTTCATATTTTCCCTGACTGGAGCATACAAACTGAGGACAAGCAACCGCCAACTACTCAACAAGTACACGATGATTTTTTTGTGTGGGCTCCTATAGACCACGGCGGATACAGATTGATAACACGAGCAAAGAACCACAAATGGACAGAGAACCAGAACAACTAGTACAGGACAATTTAACTGCTAAACAAAGCGACTATGCTGTGTTTCTTCCTGCTATCAGCAGTTTTTATGCTGGATACATTGGACGTGAGCGACACGGAGTAGGTCTTGACCCGGGCCGCCTACCATCGGGAATTGGTGACATGGAAAGTATGAACTGGCTCAATCCAACCAAGGCCTTGTTTCCATATCGTTGGTCGTTGTATTCAGCTGGACACGCCAATTTAGACTTGAACAAGTTTGATGCCAAAGAAGACATGGTTCGCAACAGAGATCCTAACACTATTATGTTAGCAGACTCAGGCGGATTCCAGATTGCCAAAGGTGTGTGGCCTGGTCGTTGGGCAGACCCTACAGATAAAAAGTCAGAGCAACAACGAGAGAAAGTTCTTAAATGGCAAATGGGCATATCCACTTATGGCATGACCATGGATATTCCTACATGGACATTTCGTGATCCAGTGGCAGCCAAGGCGTCGGGTATTCACAGCTATGAAGATGCTGTGACAGCTACACAATACAACAACGAGTTCTGGATTGCCAATCGCTACGGTGACACCAAGATCTTAAACGTATTACAAGGTGGTAATCATGCCGAAGCTGATCATTGGTATGATCTCATGAAACACTATTCAGATCCCAACAAGTACCCAAACAAGCATTTCAACGGCTGGGGCATGGGAGGTCAGAACATGTGTGATGTACACTTGGTTCTCAAACGCTTGGTGCATTTGATACACGATGGATTGTTGGAAAAAGGTGTACACGATTGGATGCACTTCTTGGGCACATCAAAACTAGAGTGGGCTGTGCTACTCACAGACATTCAACGTGCTATCCGCAAATATCACAATGCCAACTTTACTATATCGTTTGACTGTGCATCACCGTTCCTGGCCACTGCCAACGGACAGATCTATACTCAACTTCGTACAGCCAATCGTGGCAAGTGGTCGTACATGATGAGCCCCACAGCTGATGACAAAAAGTATGCTACAGACAATCGCACCTTTAGAGATGCTGTGTTACAGGATAACATACATGATGTGTTTGAAGACTCACCGATTTCTGCCAGAATGGCCATCAAAGATGTTTGTATCTACAAACCTGGTGACCTAAATAAGATTGGCAAAGAAGGTCGTACTTCATGGGATAGTTTTAGTTACGCACTGATGATGGGACATAATGTTTGGCACCATATTCGAGCAGTGCAAGAAGCCAATCGACGCTACGATGCAGGCGAGTCACCAGACATGATGGTTCACCCAATCAACCCAGACTTTGATGTACGCCCTATTATAGATCGAGTGTTTGCCGCCCGTGATCGCCAAAAGAGCTTGGCAATAATTGATGAGTATGCTACAATATGGGAAAGGGTAGTGGGCACAAGAGGCTTTACTGGTAAACGTGCTACCAATGCTCACACTATGTTTAATAACTTATTTGATGTCGAAGAAGAAGTTGTGCCTGTAGAAGAATTTGATGAAACCTTGCTAGACCAACTAGAAAATCAAGTGTAATGAAACAAGAACTGGACAAACTGTTGTGTGAAAAGTATCCCAAGATGCTGGTCAATCGCAACAAGCCTATGACCGAAACCTGCATGTGTTGGGGTTTTGAATGTGGCGATGGCTGGTTTCAAATACTAGACAGTCTCATGGGCAATATTCAACATCACATTGATTGGAAAGAAAAACAACGTGGCTGGGCTATTAGATTTAACAGTACCGCACCACCAGAAGATATGAGACCAGTTCCTGATGCTATTCCGCAAGTAACGCTGGATCAAGTCAAAGAAAAGTTTGGCACACTGCGTTTTTACTACACAGGCGGCGATGATATCATTGACGGTATGGTACGTATGGCGGAAAGTATGAGTGCTGTTACCTGTGAACAATGTGGTAACCCTGGCACCACAGGCGGCCAAGGATGGATCTCAACTCTGTGTGAAACTCATAGGAATAAAAATGGATAGACCTGGACACGAAACAGTAGACTTCTTTGTAGGCACAGAAGTAGAACATTCTCCTGCATACGGACAAAAAACTTTGTTTGTGGTAGGTGTACAAGATGCTGACACTGTGATGGATATGGCCCTGGCCAATGATTGCACACATATCTACTTTGGAGCCAATCAGAGTTTTCCAAAGTTGGATACCAATGATGGTGATGGTTGGAGAAGTTGGGAAGGAATGATTCGCCCGTGTTTGGATGCTGATTGTCTTTGCACACTAGATCTTGATGTTAACCAAGCAGAAGGTTTGTTAGAAAGTGCTTTGGTAGAATATCATAACTTTATCCCAATGATCAGTGTCAAGCTACCTTATATCCAACAGTTTGGATATAATGCCACACTCAAGATTGATGACAAGGATTTCCGTGCAACTAATCCTGGTGTGTGGTGCCACAGTCTGCATGCTTTACAAAAACGTTCGGTGTTTACTGACTGGTCTAAATATACTCAAGACAAGGTACTATAACATGGCAAAACTATATCGTATTACTCCACTGGAAAAGAAATCAGTTGAATACTTTGTAGATGTGTTCGAACGCAAAAAAGATGGTAGCATTCGTGGGTTCCAGGTCACAGAGACTTGGCGTTGGGGGCAGGGTTTTCGCGAAGAGGATGACCCAGTGTATGATACTGAAATGGATCGTGTGCATTGTCGTCCTGATGTAGGTTGGGGATGTGAACTTGATGATTTATGTGGTATTTGGGTAGAGTTTGATGATGACTTTACTGATGAGGAAAAAGAAGAAATTGAAGCCATACTGCGTTGGGATCAAGAAGACGAGGATGGTCGTTGCGGTACTGCTTGGTTGTACGACGGCGATCATAATTGGGAAATTGAAGACGATCATGTTGCCATTTTAGGTCCTGTAAAGATTGACTTAGTAGACGAAGATGCGTATAATGAGACTATAGAAGAAAATGTATCACCCACTCCACTAACTCCATCAACTGATTGGCCATTCCAACAAAAGGAATCAAAATGAATGACGTTAAAGAACTAGCAGAACAAGCAATTTATCGTGCTCAGCACTTACAGGAATTCACTGTGTTACGTGACGAAAACGATATGATTCTAAGTGGAACTATACGCTACGATATCAGTCATAGACCAGGAACACCATATCGTATCACAGTACCAGCTATGAGCCAACCCGAAGCCGAAGCTCGTGTGGATGAGTGGATTCAAGAAATGAGGAACGCAGAATGATTGCCAGCGAAAGAGAAACCATAGATCGGATCATGCAAAGTGCAGAGCGCAAGATCTGGATCACATTCCGCAAAGAGGGTATCCATAAATATCCTGCGGCGGCTACAGACCCAGCGTTATGCACCGCGGGAGAGTATGATGTTTCGTTTCTTGCTAGTCCTCATAGGCACATTTTTCATTTCCGGGTGTGGATCGATGTGTTCCACAATGACCGGGACATCGAGTTCATCCAGTTTAAACGATGGCTCGAGTCGCTGTATAATGGTCAAAGTTCCGTTTTAGAACTTGACTGGAAGTCTTGCGAGATGATCGCAGACGATCTGTATCTACAAATTGCAGGCCGTTATCCCGGTCGTGCAGTGTGGATTGAAGTGGCCGAAGATGGTGAGAACGGCTGCCTCATTAAGTATAATACTCACCGTCCTAATCTTTCAATTGTTATTTAAAGGAAACTAATATGGGCCGAACCCTGTTCAAACCCAATCCTCGTAGTCGTGCTGTCTGGGAAGACCTCGACAAGTATCTCAACTTCTGTGTGGACTATGGCTATCGCTATGATCCAGCAGATCTTTACAACAATCGGTCATATCCGTTCCAGCAGTTCCGTAAGTTGGAAGCGGGCAAAGAACCCAAAAATATGTGGACTGAGGATAGCCGCAGATTTGCAGGCTACCGACCAGACTTCCGTCGAGATGATCGACGTCCTCGTGTAGATCGTCGGTGATTCATTAAAACAAAAACCGAAAGGTAACAATGAATTATTATTACATACATGATCTAAAAAATTATATACTACATAAAAAAATAGTAAAAAATTTAAGACAACTTTTCAAGGGACAGACTGAAGATGCAGTGTACGAAATCTTTCCAGATTCTGAAAACATCCCCACTGGAGTTTATTGTTCGCCCATTGATCAGATTTGGTTTATAGGAAATGTACTGGCTAGTTTAGCGGATATCTTCAATGACCATACTTTGAAAGACGGTGACCAGTTTGTTTATGACCCCAGCATTTTGGCATTAGATTGGGCATTAGATATGCTTTCTTTGGAAAAAAATATTAAAATTACAAAAATTGACTATCGAGTGTACGAAGAAAAATTCAAGGAATATCTTTCATGAGAAAATTATTTTACATGGGTTTAGAGAGTTATGAAGCTCGATACACTCTACAACTAACTGAGTGGAATCGACGTGTGTTTGATCGTCGAGGACTCGAAGTAGTTTATGTGCCTGGCAATACTATTGACAACACACAGAGCATCAGTGTTGGCCAAGTTCTAGATGCACACGGCCGCAGTTACTTTGGTATGAGCCAAATGATGAATCTGGTACAAATGATGCGCAATGGAGAAGTCACCAATGAAGATGTTATCTACTTTGAAGACATGTTTCAGCCCGGTATCGAGAGCCTACCTTATATTCTCGATCAAGTGGATCCTAGCCAGCGTCCTCGTATTTTTGTTCGCTGTCTTGCTCAGGCCATTGATCCTGATGACTTCGTTCATGTTTGGGGCATGGCAGAATGGATGTCGACGTATGAAAAAATGGTCAACTGCTTTGTGACTGGCGTGTTAGCTACCAATGAAGAAATGGTAGCACACATGCGTATCGCAGGGTGGAAGGCACCTATCTATAACATCTCAGGCCTGGCATTTGGCAAGGAAGAAGTGCTGGAACGCATTGGTGGCAAGGAAAATATCCGACCATTTGAACAACGACAAAAACGTGTGGGCTTTGCCGCTAGATTCGATCAAGAAAAACAACCTGGCTTCTTTATGGACTTGGCTGAAGAATATCAGAAAGTCTACAAGGATGTCAGCTTTGCTGTGTTTTCCGGCGGACCGTTACGCTCAAACAATCCCGACTATGTCAAACGTGCCCGTAAGATGAGCGATGAAGGCACACTACAGATTTTTGAAAATCTTTCAAAGAATGACTACTATGCTCTCCTTAATGATACTCGTGTGCTGTTCAACTGTGCTTTACAAGATTGGGTCTCAAACACTGTCAGTGAAGCAGATACACTCGGAGCCAATGTTCTATATCCTGCTTATCGCAGTTTCCCTGAAACTTTTGCAAATGACCCTGATAGGCTCTATATCCCTTGGAGCGAAGATGACCCATTCAACAAACTGGCCTTGTTGCTGGAAAAGCCACACCACAACATGGGGTTGATATCAGACTGGAACAACGGCACTGTGGATCGTATTGTTGACATTCTTGAAGGCTCTGGCGAGAAGTGGTTGCGTAGTGGTGCTCGATATCGTGACCATGTGGCTCATGCCAAGTATCCTGTAGTGAAGATCGAACAATGAAGGTCGTGGTCACCGGAGCCGCAGGGTATATTGGCGGCGAAACTCTATCAAATTAGTAGATGCTGGGCATGATGTACTTGCCATGGATCGTGTGATGCCTCCGGGCAACTTGATAGCAGTACCATGCTCGTGGCACACAGGAGACTTTGCCAGCGAGCTAGGACTGGATGCCATTAAGTTATTTTGCCCAGATGCTATCATTCACTGTGCTGGAACCAGTTTGGTTGGTCCCAGTGTAATGAATCCAGAAGAATACTATCACAACAATTTTGTCAAGACCAAAACTCTATTGGATTTTTTAATTGCAAATCATCACAAAAATGTTCGAGTAATATTCAGCTCAAGTGCGGCCACATATGGTGAACCTATCATGACTCCGTGCCAGGAAGAAGATCCTGCTATTCCTATCAGTCCCTACGGTGAAAGTAAACTCATGGTTGAATTCATGATGAAAAGTTATGCCACAGCATACGGCTTAGATTTTGTGGCATTCCGTTATTTCAATGCCTGCGGTGCTGATAGTCAAGGACGACATGGACAAGCACCTGGAGCCACACACATCATTGCTCGAGTACTTGAAAGTATTAGAGATGGGAAAACGTTTACTCTCTACGGTGACAGTTATTCCACACCAGATGGCACTTGCATCAGAGATTATATACATGTGGAGGATCTTGCCGACGCACATGTCATGGCCATGAACCCTGATGTTCCTGTTGGTATTTTTAACCTAGGAACCAACCAAGGATTCAGTAATCGCGATATCATCAACATGGCTGAAAAAATAACAGGACAGCGTGTTGATCTGGAAATTGGTCCAGTTCGTGCAGGAGATCCAGCTGTGCTTACCGCATCCGCAGATCGATTTAATTCCCTAGGATGGGCTCCTAAATTTTCTTTGGAGCACATGGTTCAACATGCCTGGGCTTGGTACACTAGATGAGTTTCAAGGCACTGTTTGATTTTGAATCTGCCTTGGCTGACTACACCGGAGCACCATATGTGGTCTTGACCGACGGGTGTACTCATGCTCTTGAATTGTGTATGCGATATGATGGCGTCAAAAAAACTAAATTTACAGCATATACCTATCTCAGTGTTCCCATGCTCATGCATCACCTTGATATTGAGTATGAAATGATTACTGAAAAATGGACAGGCGAATATCAATTTTATGGTACAAGAATTTGGGACAGTGCTCGGAGATTGGAACGCAACATGTACAATCCAGGAACCATGCAGTGTTTGAGCTTTGGCTGGACCAAACCCTTACAGTTGGGCAAGGTAGGTGCTATCTTGTTGGATGACCCAGAAGCATATCGTGTGATGAGCCGGCAACGGTCAGATGGTAGAGACCTGCGCATACCGTGGGAAACTGAAACCGATCTAATACTTGGATACCACTACTGCCCTACTTTGGAATTATGCGTTAAAGGACTAGAACTACTGCCTGATATTAAGCCAAACTCACAACCCGGAGTTTATCCTGACTGTAGAAATATTCCAATTAAGACTTGATAAAAATCTAAATAACTGTTACAATAGCAACAAGACTGGTCATCCTCGACCCTAACTCGGAGAAATAAATTGACAACATTTACATCAGAAGATCTAGAAAATTCTAAAAAAATAGTAGACGAAGCACCGTATCATCCTGGCTATGAAGATGCAGTAATAGAAACTGGGATAGGCGCCATGTCCGGCGACGGCGGATATCAAGAAGCATACTTAGGCGATGCTATTCGTTTTAAAATGAAACGTGATAAGAAACGCTTCTGGGCCGGGGATAACATTAGCGACTATGTCAGTGAAGCAGACAAAAAAATCTTAATTGATGAAGCAACAGAAGCATTTGAACTGGTGCTTGATCGTTTGCTGATTGATCGTGAAAACGATCCAAACTCAAAAGGCACAGCACGTCGCTTGGCCAAGATGTATTACAACGAAATTATGGGAGGTCGATATGATCCAGCACCAGATGCAACAGCTTTTCCAAATGATAGCCAAGATAGATATGAAGGTATGCTTGTTGTTCGTAGCGAACTGCGTTCTATGTGCAGTCATCATCATCAGCCTGTGTCTGGTGTTGCTTACATCGGAATCATCGCCGCAAATAAACTTATTGGCTTGTCTAAATATACTAGGATCGCTCAGTGGTGTGCTCGTCGTGGCACACTTCAAGAAGAACTATGTAACGACATCGCCAGGGAAATAATGAAAGCCACAGACAGCGAAAACGTAGGTGTGTACATACAGGCCACGCACGGATGCTGTGAGAATCGCGGCATCATGGCTCACTCCAGTTTGACACAGACCACAGTATTAAAAGGTGTATTCCAAGCAGATCCTGCAACCAAAAAAGAGTTCATGGACAATATCAAATTACAACAGGAGTTTGCACCACGATGATTGATCGCATATTACACGAAATTTATGTATGGTGGATCATGTTCGTTGCAATGATCCAACACTTTTTTTCATAAGATTAAGATATGGTTAAGAAATTTAGAATTTGGCTAGCCCGTAAGATTTTGGGTAATCATTGCCCTTGTTATCAGATGGGTTACCACAGCATGGTGGACTTCCAACAACGCAGTGCAGATGCCTTGGCCAAACACAAAGAGAGAAAATCCAATACCAATTCTGTTGTATAAAAACCACAGTTGAGTTGTTTAGAAATCCAGACTTTGTTATACTGCTTACAGTTCAACTAGTCTGGGTTTTTATGGAGTTCAAAAGAACTATACTATCAGTTTCTATCTCTGCTTTTGCAGTCGCTCTCTCTGGTTGTGGAGGGGGTGGCGGAGGAGGTGGCAGTGGAGGCTCCGGTGGTGGCTACTTAAGATCAGAAGTTCCATACCATACTCCTGTGAGAGTGGCCACTGCTATAGATCCACTGACCAAAGTAGATGGTGCGGCTCCGGTATTTGATACCTTCAATGCCAACATCACCGGTAGTGGCAATGACATTATACTAGCAGGACGACAGACGCAATATGCCACTCCTGAAACCTGGAGCAATAGTAAACTTACACTGCTGGCCTGGGAAGGCGGCACCTTGGTTGACCGAACAGCACAATGGTTTCCAGGAGGTATCAACGAAATCCTAGGCACAGAACCCAGTGTAAAATTTGCCGACTTGTTTAACACAGGGCGACAAGACATGTTGGTAGCACCCAGCACTGACATGAGACATTACGGCCCGGGTTATGTTTTTTCTAACCAAGGCTCTCACTTCAATCGTATCTCTATTCCGTTGACCAATGTCTGGGCGCATGACAGTGCCATTGCAGACATGAACGGAGACGGATTTAAAGATTTATTGTTTGTGGACTATGGGCCTAACACCACATTGGCTATCAACAATCGAGTAAACAACTTTACACCTTACATTGACAGTAGAGGCAATGCTGGCGATTTGCGATGGGGTGGTTCTAGTATTGTAGCAGATGATTTTTTACAAAACGGGCAGAAACAAATCATTGTCACTGACAATGCTTGTAATGTTGTAAACCCAGCTTGTAGCGATGCTCGTACCACAAAGATGTATTCATACACCATTGTAGGTGGACAACTAAATTACAACTATGTTGGTGATCTCCCGGCACCATTGTTGGATCACAATGTGCGTGTGGTATCGCATGATTTTAACACAGACGGACGTCCTGATGTCATAGTTTTCAGTCGTCCGTTTGACTACACTGTTAAACGTAGTGCCATACAATTTTTAAGCAATCAAGGTGGTGGCACATTCACAGACGTAACTTCAACTACTCTGGTCAACTACGATACCAACACCTATTCTACATACAATCCCAAGTTTCTTGATGTCAATGGTGATGGTCGCACAGATATCTTGGTCAGTGCGTGGGACTTTTCAGGTAATCATAACAGCACACAGGTACTGCTAAAAAGCTCTGACGGAAAATATGTAGCCGCTCATCAAAAAATATTCACAGACTTTTTGAAACAGGCCGCATCCATGACCGCCAGCTTGGGCAATGGTGCCAATGAAGCCAACAGCACAGTAAACATTTTCCAGGCACCTGATGGCAAGATGTATCTAGTGACTATGATTGTGTACGAAGCCAACAATGACAAAAAGATGGCTGTGTACATGAGTCAAATGGGCTCGCAGGCCACGCTGACAGCGCAGGCCGCCGTGGATCTAATCAAACAGAAATGGCCGTATATGAGTACCGCATCAGCTAATGCTGTGTTGGCCCAGACTGCGGCCACTTATTGGAATGGTAGCGTGATTGATATAGAAGCCGCGCTGAGACCTGTGGGTGCTCTGTCAATAGGTGCAAAGATACTCAGCGGACATGTCAGTGGTATAGACATAGGATCTGGTCAAATGATTGCCATGGACACACTACAACGACCGTTTATGATCAATGCACGACCCATGAATGTCACGGCCTTGAATGCTTTTCAGCGAGATAATTTCAGCGGGTCTGATCACGACATGACATCGCCAAGTGAATATCTTACAGGTGCCAGAGGATATTCGGTCAACGGTATGCGTGTGGCCAGCGATCAACAGGCTGGAGAGTACAGTATTGGTATTCCTGCTGTATGGCGAAAAAACTCCTGGAGTTTTGGTGCGCAATATACCAAACTGAATTTTAACCCTTGGGTGTCATTCAGTGGAGTCTGGGGCACAGTCAAAACTAGTTCGGTATTTGACAATGTGGTATCCTATCAACAAGGTGGTTTTGTGGCTCGTGCCAGTCTTATGTACGTGACCACTGATATCAATCCTGGTTTGATTACTCGCGTAAGCCCTACCATGGGTACCTGGGGGGAAACAGGATACCGTTGGGGAGACAAGAAAAACGATATAGGAATCTATATCGGACAGGCTCCTAGAGTTATCAGTGGACAAATCGAAGCCAATATGCCCACTTCATTTGACAGATCAGGACAGTTAGTTTATACTAAACAGAATCTTGATATCCTGCGAGCACCCACTTATTATCTTCGAGGAGTGTATCACAAAAGGCTTGATAAGAACACACAATATCGATTCAATACTGCTGTAAGTTCGATAGGACAGTATCGGATCATGAACGAATTACTATGGAGTTTTTAACATGGCAGCCACATTGAAACAAGCACAAGAACTAGGTATTGCTCCTTGGGACGATATCTACTTTGAAGACAAAACAGTTTGGATTTTTCGAGATCGGTATCCGGTGAGTCCAGGACATTTATTGTTCGTACCAAAAGTCAACAATCCCAACAACATCATGGACTGTTTTCGATTGGCACAGAGATATGGTGAATGGGTAGTACTCAAAGGTGATGCCGACGGTTACAACATTGGGTTGAACTCAGGTGAGGCCAGTGGACAAACAGTGATGTATCCGCACATACACATGATTCCAAGACATCAGGGTGATTGCGAAGATCCTGTGGGCGGAGTTCGAAACGTGATACCTGGCAAAGGAAACTATAGAAAATGGAAATCTTGACAGCACTCATGGTTGTCTTGTTAGGATACCAAGTGACCATGCCCGCAGTAGACAATGCCAAATACACCTTTACAGTACACAAAGATCAAATCATACGAATGAACACACAGAATGGTAGTTTTGAACGCTGTGATGAGCATCTTAAATGTACACCAGTTCATGACCCCAATAAATAGAAATCTCAACAGCGGTCTTCGGCGTCATCCCGCTCGACAAATTCTGCCGCCTATGCTATAATCTAACATAGGAGAACAACAATGGCAAAGTATTACTCAACAAAACACTACGGACACAACATTGGTCTTTCGGCAGTGTTTCGGCAACCCAATGCCGATCACAGTCACTGTCACTTGCTACATGGTTACAGTCTGGCGTTTACATTCACTTTTGGCTGTGATACATTAGACAACAAAAACTGGGCAGTAGACTTTGGCGGACTCAAACCGCTGAAAGCATGGCTGGAAGATCACTTTGATCACAAGTTGGCTTTGGATAAAGCTGATCCACACTTGGCCAAATTTCAAGAACTTGAAGCACTGGATCTAGTAGAAATTAGAATGTTTGATGGGGTAGGTGCAGAAAAGTTTGCCGAACATGCTTTCAATTTTGCTGATCAGTTGATTCGAGAAAAGACTAACAATCGTTGTTATTGTGTTCGTGTGGAATGTGCAGAGCATGGAGCCAATAGTGCTATATATGAAGGATGACAATGAGTAAAACGCCGCCTGTAGGTATAAACAAATTATGGGCCAAGCCTGCCACACATGGAATATCAGTGCTGTTGCCCACTCGTGGTAGAACCGAGATGCTAAAAAGAAGCCTATTGAGTTTGCTTGATCTAGCCAAAAGTCCAACTGAGCTAGAAATATTGTTGGCCTTTGACAACGATGACAAACAATCACTTGAATGGTGTCAACAAAATATTTTCCCAGAATTAGAATCACGTGGAGTTGACGCCACAGTGGTTGAGTTTACTCCCTTAGGCTATCTTCGACTGCACGAGTACCTCAATGCTTTGGCTGGGCTGGCCAATGGGCAATGGTTAATGTTTTGGAATGATGATGCTGTGATGCAGACATCGGAGTGGGACCAACGCATAACCGAGCACAATGGCAAGTTTTTATGTTTAAGGATGCCTACTCATAATCAACATCCCTATGCTATCTTTCCTATAGTTCCTAGAGACTGGTTCTATCTATTAGGGCATCTCAGCAACCATCAACTCACTGATGCTACTATCAGTCAGATATCCTATATTGCAGGTATCATGCAAAACATTGATGTTGAAGTGCTACACGATAGATTTGACATCACCGGTAACAATCAAGACACAACATTTAAAAATAGACCCATGCTGGAAGGCCGCCCTGATGATCCTCGAGACTTTAATCATGTAACTTTCCGTAACAAACGAGTAAACGATGCCAACAAGATTGCATGGTATCTAGAACGCATTGGTCAGCCCAGCGAGTGGTTCATGAAAGTCATGTTGGGAGAACAAGACCCCTGGGAATACATGTGCGGCAAGGAACAAGATCCCAACGGTCAAGTGAGAGTCCATGCTTAATATAGATCAACACCTATTAGACAAAATCAAGGCCTATTGGAATCGACAACCATGCAATATCCTGCATGGTCGCAGTGAGCTAGGCACTCCAGAGTTCTATCAAGAAGTTTCAGAACGTAGATATCGTGTGGAACCACACATTAGAGAGTTTGCTGGATTCCATCTGTGGGCAGGTCGACGTGTGTTGGAGATTGGGTCTGGTATTGGCAGTGATGCTGAAGAGTTTGCCAAACGTGGTGCTGAATATGTGGGTGTAGACTACAGCGATCAAAGTGTGGAAATTGCTCGACAACGATTTAAAGTTTTAGAACTCGAAGGGGAGTTTCACAACATCGATGCCAGTGATACTGCGGCCTTAGCGGCCTTGGGGCAATTTGATCTTGTATACAGCTATGGTGTTATTCATCATTTCCCGGCCATCGACACAATCATTGACAACGTTCATCGCATACTCAAACCTGATGGAGAATTTCGTTTCATGGTCTATGCCAAGAACTCATGGAAATATGCCATGATACAAAAGGGCCTGGATCAATTTGAAGCACAGAGTGGTTGTCCGTATGCGCAAGCCTACACCAGAGAAGACATCCATCGAATGCTAGAAGGTCAGTTTCACATAGAACGTCTGCGGCAGGATCATTGCTTCATGTACAATATACCAGCATACAAGTCTGGAAACTATGAACTTGAGCCTTGGTTTGAAGCCATGCCGGAAGATGTACGACAAGCAGTGAAAGAATATCTAGGCTGGCACCTGTTGGTCAAAGCTAGAAAGATACAATGAAGAATCTACAACGCTATCTACAAGATGTAGCCAATGCTCGTCGTCAGGAACTGCTACCTTACATGTTCCATGTCACTGGTGCAAAGGTACAAACAGGACCTTTCCAAGGCACTGTGTTAATTCCTAGGTACATGTGGGGTGATGGCGACACAGCGGCCAAGCTCATGGGTGTGTACGAAGATGAACTACATGACTTTATTGAACAAGCTATTGCTCACAATCCTGACGTAGTGATCAATGTAGGCTGTGCCGAAGGATATTACAGCGTGGGCCTGGCTGGTCGGTTGCCTGACTCTCAAGTGTTGGCAGTCGACATAGAGCCGCGCTCAGCTGACATTGTCAAAGACACTGCCACTGCCAACCAACTAAAAAATCTCCAAGCAGTTACAAAAATGGTAGATCATGCCTGGTTGGAACAACATTGCAAGGATGCTGTGAACCCGTTGCTGGTGTTTGACTGCGAAGGTGCTGAACTAGAACTGCTAGACCCTGCTCAAGTACAGTCATTGTCAAAGTGTTCCGTCATGGTAGAATGTCACGACTGTATGGGATTACCTATTACATCTGCCTTGCTGGAACGATTCAAAGACACTCACGACATACAATCAGTGTCGCAGACTTACAAAGATTCTTATCAGTTTGATTTTTTGCATCACCTCAGTGACTGCGACAAGTGGGCCTTGGTGCATGAAGGTCGCCCCAGCACAATGAGCTGGTTATACATGGTGCCTAGACAATGAAAAATTATCTAGTAAAAAGTCTGTTTCAGGTACAGGATACCAACTGGCATTTCAAAGATCGCAGTGACGAACAAGACCTACATAAAAAATACGTAGAGATGCACCAGATCTCTGTGGGCAGTTATACCAAGCATCTCAAAGGTGACTGGGAGTTAAAGTTTGTACAAGGTTCTGTAAAAAACATCAATGACGCATTCAAACAAACCTTCCGGGCAATCTACGATTTGTGGCGTCAAGGCAATGTCAACATCTTGTACACTGATCCTGATACTGTGGCAATCAAGGACATTGATCCATGGCAAATATCTGACCGGTTCATGATGTTTAATTTCACAGATCCAAAAAGTCTCAATACCAACAATCAATACGGGCGTAAGTTTCCTTACTTTTTTAATGCAGGTGTGAGATTTTTTCCAGCTGGCATGGAACAACGTATATGGGACCTAGGTCTTGAGATGTTGGACAACTGGGAAGAAGGTACTTATAACACCGAGCAGACTATATTAAATGCCATGTTATGGGACCAAGGGCTAACACTGGATCAAGCTCTAAGACCTGAATGGGCTTACCAAGCACAGTGGTTACCAAATCAAGCGCCGCTATGGGCCCAAGATCTTTGGAACGGCATTGACATCAACAAATCCTTGATCTTGCATACTCACAGCAGTAGAGGCATTGATGAAAAATTAACCTTTATGAAACAAATTACAGGACAATCATGAAAGATATCTTTGAAAAAATAGTCAACAACGGACATTGGCGTGCCAATAACACTGTGTGTGGCAACGGAAGTACCATGGTATACACTGATTACTTGAGGAAAGAATTGGGACCATTCCTGGAACGCTACAATATCAAGTCTATGTTTGATGCACCCTGTGGCGACTATGGGTGGATGAGTGAAACTAAACTTCCTGATGGACTACATTACATTGGCGGAGACATTGTTGACTCCTTGATAGAAAAAAACCGTCAACAACATCCCACAGTTGACTTTCGTGTGTTTGATATTTCGCAGGATGAATTCCCTGAAGTAGACTTGTTATTTTGCCGCGATTGTTTGATACACTTTAGCCAGGCAGACATACGTCGAGTGTTTGAAAACATTGCTCGCAGTAATATAAAATATGTGTTGATGTCCAACTACCCCAATCTCAACAACACTGACATTCAAACTGGCGGATTTCGTGGAGTTAACTTTTATAGAGCACCCTATGAGTTTGAACCAGCCATAGACAGTATAGAAGATTGGATACCAAGATTTGAACCCAGAGCCATGTGTTTATGGAGCCGTGAAACAATAATAAATTATCTAAAAAAATGAAAAAAGTTTATGTAAGTTGGACTGATGTACAAAGACAAACTCAAGAGGTCATGCGCCAGATGCATTTAGATGGATGGCGTCCAGACTATGTAGTGGGCATCACACGTGGTGGACTGGTGCCAGCCAATCTCATCAGCCAATATCTAGATTGCCCTATGGAAACTCTCAAAGTGAGTTTGAGAGATGGTGGTGAATGCGAAAGTAATTGTTGGATGGCCGAGGATGCATTTGGACATGAAGTTTATGACCCAATGTGCTCTGGTGATGGTAGAAAAAACATTCTCATAGTGGATGACATCAACGACTCGGGCGCCACTATAAACTGGATACGCCAAGATTGGCAGAACAGTTGTTTCCCCAACGATTCTAGATGGGCTGAAATCTGGGGCAATAATGTACGCATTGCCACACTGTACGACAATGAAACCAGTGCCGCTGAAATATATGTAAACTACACCGCAGAGACGGTAAACAAAGTAGCAGACCCACAATGGATAGTATTCCCCTGGGAAGAGTGGTGGAAAAACTGGCACCCCAACGAAGAGCATTACAAACTATGAAATCATCCAATCTTAGGTTATACATAACACCTGAAGATTATCGAGTATTTGCCGGTCCCGATTGGCCCGCCTATGACGACTTTTTGCAAGGCCATCGTTCAGACATTCCTGAGATACAGCAAGAAATTGCAGAGTTCACTGCCATGCGAAAAAAGGAAGGTATTAAATTTCCTATTTCTACTAAAACTGCTTGTCAGAGCAAATGGACTTGGAGTACCATCTATCTCAATCAGCTCAGTACAGCATCGTGTCACAGAGTAAACCCTGTGCCTTTTGCGCTGGAAGATTTTGATAACTTTCACAATGTGCCTAAAAAACTAGCAGACCGACAGTTGATGTTGCAAGGTAAATGGCCTCAAGGTGGGTGTGAGTATTGCAAGGTCATTGAAGATGCTGGTGGATGGAGCGATCGACAACACAATTTAGAAATAAGAGATCTTACACCACCAGAGTTAGAAAGCGATCCCACCGCTACAGAAGTAAGTCCTCGTATAGTAGAAATATTTGCTCAGAATACTTGTAATCTGCAATGTACCTATTGCAACAGCAATCTCAGTTCCAAGATAGAACAAGAGAATCGCAAGTTTGGTGAATTTAATCAAGGCGGTGTTGTTATACCAGTCACAGAAGTTCCTGTTACCACTACAGAATACTTTAAAAAGTTTATGTCATGGCTTGAAAAAAATATAAAGTCATTGAAACGATTACACTTGCTGGGTGGCGAAACTTTTATACAGCACGAACTCATGTCGGGCGTGCTAGATATCATTGAACGCAATCCAAATCCCGAACTGCAATTCTGTGTATTCAGCAATCTCAACGTGCCGGACAAGGTATGGAATCTCTATATTCCTAGAATACAAGACTTACAACAACGCAAACACATTCGAGTATTTGACCTCACTGCCAGCATTGATTGTTGGGGAGCAGAAGCAGAGTATGCTAGGTCTGGATTAAATCTAGCCAAGTTTGAAGAAAGATTTGCCTGGGCCGCTGATCAAGGAGATTGGTTGCGACTCAATGCCAATCAAACTATAACTTGTCTTACAATGAAAACCATGCCCGATCTAATTGAGAAGCTGGCACACTACGGCAAGAACAGACATATTGGTCACTATTTTCAATTCTACACTGGCTCGCAGATGTTCCAGCATCCCAACATCTATGCTTATGATTTCTGGCGCGAGACCTTTGACCGTGTGTTTGCAGTCATGCCCAAAGACACCAACGAACAACGTGAAGCTGTTGATCGTATGGAAGGTATGAGAAAGTATTTGGAAGTATTCTCTGAACACAATCGAGAAGAAATTACAAAACTGCATATCTATCTCGATGAACTAGACCGCCGTCGTGGCACAGACTGGCGTGGTGTGTTTCCATATTTGAATGTATGACACGGCCTGATGTAGTTTTAGTAATGGTTCACGTTTGGGAAGATGACCCATCGTTAAAAGAAATCAAGTGGACCGAGCATGCACGTCGTTGTGCGTTGGATGCCAATCAAACGACCTGGACAAAAATTTGGCAATTTGATTTTGTAAACACTGCCTGGTACCAACAACATGTCAAATCCAACAACATAGATGGATGGCACGATAACTTACAAATCACAGAGAATGGAATGATTCCGCATCGTAATGTTTTATGTAGAGAGCAGGATTGGATCACAACCAGCAATCAACAAACCAAAGCAGTGATTGAACACCTAGATCCACGCATAGTATTATTTGGCGGTCTTCACAAGGATCTTTGTGTGCGTGGAGTATTGTTAGATATCAAAGACCACAATAGAGAATATGTAGAAAGCGACTTGCTCTCGTACACTTGGAAAGACACATTAAGAAAGGTAGAAGACTATGATCCAGCCTTTAAGAGATGACCTAATGGTTCAACAGCAGTTACCTGCTGGGCTAACCAATCTTCAAGGTGCCTGGCAACACATGGTAGCAGTGATCATGCTCAACCAAACTGGGCGTAAGCCTGTGAAAACAGTGTTCCCTATCTTCATGCACCATTGGCCGCATCCGTTGGAGTTCCTTAAAGCCACAGAACAAGAAGTCAAGGACGTGATCTGGCCTTTGGGCATGGTCAATGTGCGTTACCAAAGACTCAAAGGAATGACTCATGATTTCTTGACTTGGGACGGCGATGATGCTACAATGCTATATGGTATTGGCAAATATGGGTCAGACAGTTATGAGATATTCTTCAAGCAGAATTACACAGTAGAACCCACAGACAAAGAATTAAAAAGGTATTTAGATGAAGAAATATTCGTTTCATGATATTGGTGGCGAGGTTGTCAAAGACACAGAAGTTTATTTGCTCAAGGACAATCACGACCTAAATAATCTTGTGTTGAGTTCTACCAAACTTCGTGGAAAACAACAAACACGTGGGCACAGGCATCCTGGACAAGAAGAAGTTTATTTCTTCATACAAGGTGCAGGTAAAATGATCGTTGGAGAAGAAGACAGCGAACCATTCCGTGTGATAGGTGGAGATATCGTGCTCATACCTGATGGTGCATTCCATAAAGTGATCAACGATGTAGAAAGTGATTTGGTTTTTAATTGCGTATTTCAAGGAAAGAGAAACCACTGATGTTTAGGAAGATTTGGCGTCTGTGGGCAAGGAGTTTAGGCGAAAAAGCTGGTGTGAATAAGCAAGAAGCTGACATCATCGCTTGCATTCGCACACTGATTGTGTTAACATATATTATCACAAACGGTTTCATCATAGCAGGTGTTATAAGGCATTGGTAAATGGAAAAAATTACATACACAGAAATATTTTATAGTTTGCAAGGCGAAGGAAAATGGGCCGGAGTGCCCAGTGTATTCTTCCGCACCTACGGTTGTAACTTCCGTTGCAAAAAGTTCGGTCGTCCACGAGACGAAGTAGTAGAAGGACACAATCCAGAAGTTGTTGAGATCATCAAGAACATCGACAAGTACAACAAGTTTGAAGACTTGCCCTTGGTCACATCTGGTTGCGACACTTACGCATCAATCTATCCTGAATTCAAACGATTCAATGATCAGGATCCTGTGGATATCATTGCCAACAAGATGCATGCTCTTATACCCAACAACCGTTGGGATCAAGGCACAGGCGATGCAGTACATCTTGTGATCACCGGAGGAGAGCCATTGCTGGGCTATCAACAACTGTATCCTGAGATGTTGGAGTATTGTCGCAGATCTGGACTGCGTGATCTCACCTTTGAAACCAATGGTAGTCAAGAGTTATATCCTGAAGTGCATGAATACTTGTTTGAAGAATTCACACGTCATGGTAGAGACTACGATCGTTTGACTTTCTCTGTGAGTCCTAAACTACCATGCTCTGGTGAATCGTGGGAAAATGCAATCAACCCCAAAGTGGTCAAGAGCTATGAAATGGTAGGCTACACTTATCTCAAGTTTGTGGTGGCCACACGTCAAGACGTAGCTGATGCTGAACGTGCTGTGGAAGAATACAGACAAGCTGGATTTGGTGGCCCTGTGTACTTGATGCCAGTGGGCGGTGTTCCACAGGTCTACAACTTGAATACACAAGAAGTGGCAACCATGGCCCTGGAACGAGGCTGGCGTTACAGTCCTAGACTGCAGGTAGATATCTGGCGCAATGCTTGGGGTACTTGATTGGAAAATAACAGTGCCAAAGGTCGTGATAGTTTTGATATCGCCACCGGCAATGTAGTAGTCGAGTTCTTTAACAGGAACATAACTCCTTACCCCACCGAAGCTGGTGGGCCCAAGTTTGATCTTATTCCGGTTGAAAAACAAAAAGACATCATGGTCAATGTGGCCAGGATGCATGCCCAGCAAGAATACGATCGTATTTTAGAACTGGTCACAGTGTTACAACGTCAGGCTGCAGGCATCAAGCGACGACTGGATATCACAGACATGGTACACAGTGCTTACTATCAGTTTCAAACCTATCACGGAAAGCCCTACTGGCTAGCACAAGATACAAGGCATGACAGAATCATACTCACACATCTTGGGCCCAGTGACTGGAGCACAGCGGCTCCAGATAACTATCAATACATAGCCAGAGTAAAATGGATGGGCGACTATACCTGGTGTGAAATAGACGAGCACGGAAACATTGTAGAATGAGCAAAGTTTATATAGATCCGCCTGACCGTGCCAAGATAGTTTACGAAATAGAAGAGCCCGACGGCGGATGGCGTAGAGTGTTCACGGACGAAGATCGACGCAAACTCCGCCCTATTGCAGAAACTCTGGCCATGATGGATGGCAATGCGTTCTTTGGCATTGACCCTGACCACTACGAAGGATATCTCACCGAAGCTGATGCTGTGTATCGCAACAACGGCGGCGATGATGGATGGGCGTCAACTGCCAGCTGGATACAGGATTTTAAGATAATACAAGAAGATACCACGCTGAAGGATGCTTACGATAAATTACAAGTGCTACTGGAATTGAAAAGGAAAGAAAATGGGAATATTTGATCTGTTTAAAAGAAAAGAAAAAGTTAGCAAAACAGTGGATTCTAACGAAAATGTTGTCAAAGATATAAAAAAGTCTGCAGAACCGTCAAAAGGTAAGAAAAAGTCCGACAAAGACTTGGCCACAGAAAAGGGCGAGCCTTACATCGCCATACTGAGCATGGACGTTGACCCCAATGATATCAACTCGGGTGCATTTGAATTTGACTGGAATGAGAAGTTCATTGCCAACTTGGTACGTGCAGGATATCAAGGAAAGACCGATGCAGATCTAGTGGACCAATGGTTTCAAGCAGTGTGCCGCAACGTGGTACTGGAAACTTGGGAACAGGTAGAAGCCATCAACAACGGATCACGCTACATGCAGAGTCGAGACATCGGCGATGGCAGGAGAGAAGTAGGATGATTTTCAATCACATTCGCAAACTCAAAGAAGACGGTAAAAAGATTGGTATCACCTTCTCAACCTTTGACATGTTGCATGCAGGACACATTGCCATGTTGGCCGAAGCCAAGAATCATTGCGATTACTTAATTTGTGGATTGCAAACTGATCCCACCATAGACCGCCCTGATACTAAAAATTGTCCTGTACAGAGTATTGTGGAACGACAGATACAGTTGGCCGCTTGTCGCTATGTGGACGAAGTGGTTGTGTATCAAACAGAGCAAGACTTGATAGACTTGTTGTTGATCTTGCCCGTGGATGTGCGTATCCTGGGCGTAGAATATGAACACAAAGACTACAGTGGGCGTCAAGAGTGTTTTCAGCGCGGTATTGAAATTGTGTTCAACGGACGTGATCATTCATTTAGTTCCAGCAGTCTGCGCAAACGTGTAGCCGAAGCAGAAACATTCAAGGCACTCAAACAACAATGATATTGTATGTAAACGGAGACAGCCACACCGCAGCCGCAGAAGCTGTAAATGCCCATGCATTTGCCATGGACGATGGCCAACTGTTTTATCAAGGGCGAGCACCACATCCTGACAATCTAGCAGTGAGCTGGGGTCGTACTCTGGCCGATACTGCCAAAGCAGTGTTTCGTTGCGAAGCAGAAAGCGCCAGCTCAAATGATCGTATTCTGCGCACTACCCGTGCTTGGATTGATGCCAACCCGCAGGACTGGTATCGCACACTGATGATCATACAGTGGTCAACCTGGGAGCGCGAAGAGTGGCTCAGCAACGGAAAATTCTATCAGGTCAATGCCAGTGGTACTGATCATGTTCCACAAGAACTACAGGAACAGTACCGTAACTACATCATTGGCTTGGACTGGAGAGCCAAAACACAAGATGCCCACAACATGATCTGGGCATTTCATAATGAACTCAAAGAAAAGAATATTCCGCATGTGTTCTTCAATGGCAACAATGATTTTTCTTCAATAAAAGAAAAGAAAGACTGGGGTGTCAACTACATTGGGCCCTATGATCCAAATCAGACCTTTTCGGCTACATTGACCAAGAATGGGCACGAAACGGTAGCACCCAATTCCTGGCATTTTGGTAAACAAGCTCATAGCTTTTGGGCTCGTTTTATGTTACAATACTGTATCGACAACAAATTCTTATGAGCTATGCGCTACTTACTGATTGACACTGCCAATATGTTTTTCCGAGCCCGACACGTGGCTTTTCGTGCTGAGGATCCTTGGGAGAAAGTAGGCTATGCTCTACACATCACATTGAGTGCTGTAAACAAGGTATTCAATCGATTTCCTGCAGATCATGTGGTATTTGCACTGGAGGGGAGAAGCTGGCGCAAGGACTTTTATACGCCCTATAAAAAGAATCGCAGTGATGCCCGTGCCGCACATACAGAACGTGAAGCAGAAGAAGACAAGCTGTTCTGGGAAACATTTGACATGTTCAAAGAGTACTTGGAAAAACGTACCAACTGTAGTGTACTGCGTGAACCCAATGCCGAAGCAGATGACATCATTGCTCGCTGGATTGCCTTGCATCCTGCGGACGAACACTACATCATTTCCAGCGATACAGATTTTGTGCAACTCTTGGCAGAAAATGTTCATCAATACAATGGCATCACAGATGAGTTACTCACTGTCAAAGGCATCTTTGATGCCCGAGGCAAACCAGTGATTGATAAGAAAACAAAAGAGCCCAAAAAGATTCCCGACCCAGAATGGTTGCTATTTGAAAAGTGCATGCGTGGCGACACGTCAGACAATGTATTTTCAGCATTTCCTGGGGTGCGTACAAAAGGCACTAAAAACAAAGTGGGCTTGCAAGAAGCCTTTGCTGACCGTAATGCCAAAGGCTACAACTGGAACAATTTAATGCTACAACGCTGGACTGATCACAACGGTGCAGAGCATCGTGTGCTGGATGATTATGTACGCAATCGTAGCCTCATTGATTTGACAGCACAGCCCGACACAGTAAAAGCCGCAGTAGACGGGGCTATTCTGGAGCAAATCAGCCACAAAGACGTGGGCCAAGTTGGCAGTCACTTCATGAAATTCTGTGGTAAATATGAATTAAACCGCGCCAGCGAAAACGCCGAGCAATTTGGGCGATGGCTCAACAAAACGTACCAAGGAGTGTTGAATAAATGATTCTAGCTAAACCTGTAGTAGCAAACAAATATTGGATCCTCAAAGAAAATGATGCCAAAATAGGATCCGTTGAAGTGACCAACAATGGTTCATTCACTGTTCGTATGTACAACGACCAGCAAGAATTCAAAACCATTAAGACAATAAAGAACAAGACACAGATCTTTTTTGAAGACCCTCCTACAAAAAAGAAAGAAAAGAAAGAGTACGCAGTCAATGGATTTGCCACTGACTCCTCTCCGCACAATGCCATTTACGATGTGCAACGTAGATTACCTATCTACACAAAGAAAAAGAAATCCAAATCGTGGTTTGCCGCTGGTTGGTATCAAATTGAAGTCAATGGTCATTGGACCACTGAATTCTGTCCCAAGCTAATTTTGCTACAACGCTATGATTATCGTGGACCAACACACTCACCAGACGAGTTTACATTCCAGTAATGAGTAATCTTTACATAAAGAAGTTCGTGGATCGCCTTCAGCATTTTGAAATGCGGGGCTCCAAGGACTTCTCATGTTCGTTGCAAGATGCAAAAATGCTACACACAGAGATAACTCGTCTACTGTTAGACCTAGAGCAACTGCGTGTACAGCCATCTGCTACCCCAGATGTGGTCACAGTGGAAATGCAAGGAGGATCATTTTAATCTACGTAGTTTATCATAAATAAACTGGAGAGATTATTATGAGCCGACCAAAACCCAAAGTTCTCGTAGAACTTACCAACAAGAGCACTTACAAAACCGAACAGGTGTTAGCATCTGAAGGTATATGGGCTGTGTTCTTTGACAACAACCCTATCAACCTCAAGACCTCCAACTTCTTGGTGCAGTATCCTGGCCCCAAGTACAAAAAAGTTTCATTCTCAAATCCTGGGCATGCCATTAACTTGGCCAAGAAGCTGAACACACAATTCAAAACCGACAAGTTCTCGGTGGTATTACTCAAAAGCGGGGATCGTATCTACCCCGATGCGAAATAAACTAGAACTCACCCGAGCACTGCTCAACGAATTACCTGCTGGACACGGTCACACCGCAGAAGATGTCATACCCATATGGTGGGTCAACATACGCAACACCGGCGGACTCAGGCTCACTGGCTTGGGATATCAAACATTGAAACTCATGGACATTGAAAGCTGGACTGTGGATCTAGATCCCAGCAAGTTTGATCGCAATCTTATCTTGCTGTTGGACCGCAAACTGCAGGCACCTTACTACATAGAAATAGAAAAGAAACTGGCACGTCGACTGATAATGTTTAGCAGTCGCGAAGCCATGATGGCCACCTTGTACGGCGACTTAAAAACCTTTCTCAAACAGCTTCCGTAGTTGACCTTCGGCCAGAGCACGAATGCTGTCAGCATATCCACCCATGAGCCATTCAAAGTTGGCGTTGATTTTTTCTTGCACTGCTGAAACATCTGCAAAATCTCTAAGGTGCTGTCGATTCTTTTCTATAGCAGAATACAGTCTAGTTGATTTGTCTTCTGAATCATAGCTGAGATCAAACACGTCGTTGTAGTTTTGGAATCCCAAACGGGCCACATCTTCATGACAGTATCTATGCCCTATGCACATAAAGGGATGTCGTGCCGCTATGGCCAGCAGTGTTTTTTCTGTTACAATTCCGCCAACGTCTTGATACAGACTTTCAGTTAGTACAGAAGCATGAGCTGACTGATACACTGGCATGAGTTTGACAAAATTATCTACATTGTTAAAATTGTAGTCCTGGTAGGGATGTATGTCAATGGGGTTGAATATACTGTGACTGACAAATCCTGTGGATTCGTGTCTCAGTAGATTGTAGACTTCTTGTCGGTATTCTCTGGCTCGACCATTTAGGCAGATCCAATTGTATTGTATATTTTTATTGTGTACATCCCGCCACTCAGGCCAACGAGCTCGCAACTGATGTACCAATTCAAAACTGTGGCTGGCGAAATTGACCACTTTGATACGACCTTCCCATATGTCATGCAGTCTATGATCCCAGCACACAAAAATGATCTTTGATTGTTGCTCAGGTGTGTACTGTTGTTCCAACCAATGCAGTTCCACGCAGAGATTATCAAAAAAATGTATGAAATCCTGGGCGTGTATGACCAGTCGGAAATTGGGCTGACGCCAACGATGCTCGGGTATTTCTGGCAACTCAATGTGCCAGCGACTGCTCACAATGGGACGCCCCAGGGCACAGGGCAGAAAATGCGGGTCAACCCCACAGCCCCGTAGCATGTGGATCATGGCTTTGTTGAAGTTGGGTTCTGTGTAATTGGGCACGGTTGACAGGTAATTCGTTATTTCGTATAATTGTGGCTAAAATACAACACCAAAAACCCACGGTTTTGCTGGGTTAGCAAGCACTAACTTAGTGCATTCTTGTTGGTTGACCAGAAATGCGTTTTCGGTTATAATATATGTATGGAAATTAAAAAAGTAACCCGCAAAAAACGAGTAGATCGTACCCATATCATTTACGTGATACGCTCGGGTGAGGACTTCTACATTGGTGTCACTGCCAAAACAGAAAGCACTGTGCAAAAAAGCCTGCGGGTGCGTATGAACAAGCATCTGTATCGTAGCCGTTCCGAAGACAAAAGTTGGGCATTGTACGAAGCCTTGCGTGAGCGTGGTACCGAATCATTCAACTACGGTATCCTAGAAGTGGTGCGTGGCAAAACTGAAGCACACCAATTAGAGCGTGAGTTGATCCGCACTCACCGCCCAAACTTAAACACCGATGTACGTGAAAGGAAAGCATAATGGGATATTTTTCAAATTTGGCCTTGGACATTGAAGAAGCACTGACCCGGGGTGCCACAGTCAAACAAATCTCTGGACAGTTTGATATCAGCGAAGCTGATGTTGAGAACTACATCGAACAGTTGGATCAAGCAGATCGTGACCCGGTTTACTATGGCGCTTGACCAGAAAAGAATCATTTGTTATAATTAAAGAATCATAAAAAGGAGCAGATATGTTTGTATCAGACATTACAGAATACGATACACGTCATGGTAGTGCATTTGATCGTGGGTCCGCAGACAGTTATTACAGCCGTCCACGTCGCCCGCACTTGTACTTAGGTGCCACTGGATCTAGTCCAGAAGTTTCAGCGGACGTCATGAGCGACGAAGACATCGAAGCTTACCATGCCGGATACGATCACAATGAACGCTATGGTGACAAAAAGTCTTGGGATTGAGCATGACTGAAGTAAACTCATTGGAGGCCCTGTTAGTTCAAAAAGATCTGCAGGACAAAGGCATTGAAGACTATGCCATGCGCCCTGGCAATGATTGCATTTGGGTCACGTATGGGTTGGTAGATTGTTATTACATTTTCCGTGAAGGACGTATTGTAGACGTGCAGTATGATTGACATGAACAAGATCAAGGACGCACCAAAAACACGCAACTGGGTAGCCAAACACAATCGGCACCGTGCTGTGGTCATGCGGGTGCGTACTTGGTATCAGCGTCAGCCCAAACACCGCAACAAGGAAGTAGTATGAAAATTGGTTTTAGTTATAGCCGATGTGTTCGCGACATTGTGGAAGGTAACGTCAGCATGGACGATGTGTTGGTTATTATTACCCGCACTGACTTTGACCCGCACAACGATGAACAATGGATTAGTATTTGGAATGGCTATCGCACGAGATCTGGATTCAGCAATCCTGAATGGATACATACCAAGGATGAAGATGAACAGAGATACCGCGACATTTCTATTGAGCTGTATGACTCTGGCCTGTTGCACCAGCCCAGGCAGTTTGGTGCTCATCCGCGCCGTACTCCTTATGTATGGGTAGACACCGGCCCCATTGGCCACGAACAATTCCAACAACCTGAGAGTGTACAACAGGCCTGGCAGAACTATTTGATGCTGAGTGCATTGACAAGGCAAATATGAAAAAGAAAAGACTACTTACTAACAAGATGCTGGACTTTGAAACCGGTGAACCAGGCTTCATGGGTATGACTATTCCTGATCATACTCAACAAGCTCTCACTCTGTACTTGGTCAATGGCTATGAGCCTGGCGGATTTCTCACTGCCATGCTGGCCATGGACATGCCACGTGCTATTGCTTGTGCTGACACTGCCAATCGTCAGATGATGTGGGCCATTGGTCGATGGATCACTACGGAATGTCCTGAAGTGGCCTGGGGCAACTATGACAAGGTAGCGGCCTGGGCACGTGACACACACGGATTTAGATCTGAATATCGAACAGCCTACGAAAAAGAACAAGTCTGGTTAACATTGGTAAAATAAGGAGTAATTATGGATGACATGCTTTATCGTGTAATACGCAATCGTTGCCAGTGCCGACTGTGCGAAGATATCATTGAAAGTGTTGGTCGTCACAGTTTTGTTCGTTGCAAATGTGGAGAGATCTTCACTGATGGTGGCACAGCCTACATTCGTCGTGGCGCAAAAGATTTGAACAACATCATTGACCTTAGTGAGTACGAACTCAAGGAGCTGAATCATGGAGTATAAGATTGAGGGACTTACCAAGAAGCAAGTGGCCTTGTTGGATATCATGTGGACACTGGATGACGAACAATCAGTTGAAAATTTTGTTCGCAGTCTTCCTAAAACCGATCAACAACAAGCACAAAGTCTCAGAACCTTGTTGATACACGAGATGCTAGAAGAGTTTTTAGAAGGTATCACAGAGTTTCCTGATGCTAGAGAAATAATTGAAAGGGTACGCTGATGCTAAAATACGAAAATATCTATGCCGTGCGTGATGCTGAAGAACGACTACGTCGAGGCTATCGTTGGGGTGCAGGGTATAATACCAAGGAAAGCGATGCCTTGCTGATGTTTACCATTGGCCCCAAAGCTGATGAAGATGCGGCCAGCAACTTAGATTTCTTGTTGTCCTTGGGCAAGAAACACAGCGCCACTCATCTTGTGTTGCATGGAAACAAAATCCAGTACTTGGCCGATCACAACAGCAACAGCATAGAGCAAGATCTTTTGCCCAGAGAGTGGACCCAACAATACCGAGAGTGGATAGATTCTCCCAACATAGACTTCTCTGTACAAGATTCTGGGCAGGGCTTTTGTCACAGTTTTAGGACCTGGCGTCGTGCTTTTGCCACACGCAAAACACACGGCATTTATGACTTGTCTACTGGCACCAGACTGACCAATAGGCAGGATATCATACAACGTATTTGGGATCATGGATTTGCGTCCTGGCGTGGCCGTCCTTTGGCAGTGGCTGATATCAAGTGGTCAGGCTCTAGAGAAGATCTAGAAGATCTCACTGTTATCGCTGATCGCTATTGGAGCCGTCGCCACAAGAGTGACATGGCCAAAAAGATGTGTTCAGCTTATACAGCAATCAATCGTTATGCCGCGTGGCCCGGAGCTTGGTGATGAAAACACAACACGATTTTTGGCAGGAAGATCATGATCGTACCATGGCAGAAATGAAATTGGATCCGTTGTATGGAGCAGTTCCTCCCAGTGACTCTGGATACACCTTCCGAAACGATCACAATCCCAACACCATAACTTGCATGGCCGGCGGCAGTGAAATGCTCAGAGTTGGCCCAGACGGATTTTGGGTACGTGGGGTGAAAGTTCCTCAGGATGACAAAGAAGCGCAACTCGTGTACAATGCTTTTAAAGAATGGATGATCTGGGCACAACTAACTCGTTAAATAGGCAATGGATCCTAAACAACTGCTAGAACAAAATCAATCATTTTGCATGATGCCGTTTGTGCATCTGCACGTCAATGAGAATGATGCTATAAAGCCTTGTTGCTATGGAGATAACATCAAGCAATTTCCTGTGGGTTTTGATTATGCCACAGATCCAGACTTCCAACGCATACGGTCAGACATGCTGGCCGGAATACCTGTGCGGGAGTGCCAGAATTGCTACAAGGTTGAAGCCAATGGTGGTGAAAGCTACCGTCAGCGTGACAGTGCGGAATGGATGACTAAGACGGGTATCACTACACTAGATCAAGTACAGCCTGCAGTACGATATTACGACATCCGCAATGACAACACCTGCAATTTAAGCTGTCGCATGTGCCATCCAGGCGCTAGTTCGCAGTTGGTCAAAGAATATGAACGCATTGGATGGACTGTGGTTGATACCAGTAGACGTGTCAAACTCAGCGAAGTCGTTGATTACCACACTGTAGAAAAAGTTATTGTAGCTGGCGGCGAGCCCACCATCATGCCTGAGTTTCAAACATTTCTTTCACAGGCACTGGAGCATGGTAGACAAGACATAGAGCTCATGGTCATTACCAACGCTACCAATGTGAATCCGCGGGTGTTTGAATTGTTGAGCAAATTTACCAATGTGCAGTTTACTGTGAGCATCGATGGATATGATCAAGTGAATCGTTACATACGCTGGCCGTCGGACTGGACCACATTGACTCGCAACATACATCGTTTGAGAACCATCACAGATCAAGTTTGTTTTAGTGTATGTGCTAGTATTTGGAATATTGCCAATCTAAGTCAGTTGATAAAGTTCCTAGATCGAGAATACAATGTACCTGTGATCTTGATCAACGAAGCAATGAATCCCAGGTCGGATGCAGAAGTGTCACCTTTCTTGTTTCCCAACAAAGAGCTTGCTCTAGCAGATCTTGAACAGTGTAAGCAATCACGCAATTATGAAATTGATGATTTCTACCGCAACAGGATTGACTATTTTATCAATGGTATAAAAACTGCTGTGGTTGGTGCAACTAAGTTAAACAAATTTTTTGCCTACAACGATCAACTGGATGCAAGCAGAGGAATCCAGTTGAAAGATTACATACCTGAGTTAGAAGCTGTGAGACCTGCATGCGACCTCACAAAATAACCAACGACATGATCACCATGCCACATCGTGTGTGGCAAGACATCATGCTGGTGCTTACACAGGAGTACAAGGACGAGCCCAGTGTACTCTTGATCAGATCAAAAATGAAAAAGGTGTTGGGATTCACTCAACGCTATCACAAAGAGTGGGTAGAAACTGGTCGTCGAGAAAACGGACAGGCCTATGGATTCTATCAAGAGTACACTGTGTTGGATTTTTATACGGAATCGGCTCAGAGTTGGTTCCTGATCAAGTTTGCCGATCAACTCAATGACAAAGATTGAGACATGGCCGCCTCCCAACGATTGGACAGAAATTGTTGTTTCTTGGGCGACCATGCTGGAGCATGCAGACCATGCGCCAAATGATATCATCGCTTGGCTTGACAAAACGCCAGGAGGATGTTATCATTTACATGGATGGGAAGATTTCCAACGTTTTCCAAGACATGGCATTGGTGTTGGTGGAGTAGATGGATTTGCTTTTCGTTTTGAAAACCCGCAGGATGCTATGTTGTTTGCATTGAGATGGAGCAGGCATGAACGTACATAGTGTGTATATCAATGACAACAAAAACAGTTATCGATACAATCGGACCGAACAATATTGGTTGGACATAGACAGTTGGGCTAGAAATAACTGTACCAGCTATGTAGGATACCATGTACAAGATGTCAGCGACGTCAGTGTACAGTGGGACGAAGTAGGTGAATATAGATTTTTTGATGAAAAGGATGCTGTGCTTTTTAAACTGAAATGGGATTGAGTGAATTTTTGGTCGTTGCTAATTGCTCGTGTGATATCAGGTGTGATGAGCATCTTGGATGCCAGCAATCTGCGCAACCGAGTGTATGACCTACAAGATGAACACGAACTGATGTGGACAGCACTGGATGATATTAAGCGAATGTACCCTGACCATGCCAGTGCAGAGTTTGCTAAAAGAACACTACAAAAAATAAAAAGGACCTACGGACGATGATTGATTACTATTATGAATTTCCTGAGGGAATGAAGATGTTTGACAAGCCCACTCGCTATGCTATCCAGCGTGGGTATCACCCTGAATTCAGTACCCAATATCAGCGCACCTTGCACGGACAATGCTATGAGCATGCCACTCGCATATGGTTAGAAAACGCCAATGGTGCTGTGTTGGTTAGAATGCATGGCCGCGATGTGCATGAAAAGATACATACAAAAGAACTAACTTGGATCAAGCTACAGGCCAGAGAACTGGAGATTTAAAATGACAGCAAAAGAACTCAAACAAGGTATATTTTTACTCAACACACGTCGCTTTGGCAAAGTAGCCGAAGTCATGATCAAATTGATCAAGAGCCTGGATAAGAGTAAAAACATCTTTCACGATTTATTTGATACCACGCTGAACCAACGCATAGAAGTCAAATTCTCCACGGTGCGACAGAGCTTGACTCCCATCACAGAAAGCAATATCTTGGAAAGCATTGCCGCAGAAGCCAGTGCCAACCGTGCCGTAAAATTCAAGAACTGGAAAGAGCATGATTTTTGGTGCAATATACAGCAGGTCAAAAAGTCTGAGTTTGAAGTTCTTTACTATGGTTTGTTCTTTGATGACTGCATCAAGATTTTTCGCATCACTCCAGACAAGATCAACGATACCATTGGCTACAACAACAAACAGCACAAAGGCAATGTAGGTGAAGGGCAGTTTCACATCAACGCAGAAACGCTACAAGTACATTTGGATAACTATCTCATACAGACCTTGACATATCAAGACTTGCTGAATTTGCTCAAGTGTAAAAGTTAACTGAGGATTGGGAGATTAAATATTGTTATGAGTAAAGACGAAGATAAAATCAAACATTCACGGCGGTTGCACAAAGATGAAAACGCCATTAACAAGCAACTCAAAATTGCCAAACAGCACGGATTAACTCCTGCTGATCAAGCAGTTAATCAGCCCCATCGATTGGCCAAACACCATGTCATGGACTGTGGTAATCCAGACTGTTACTTGTGTGGCAATCCACGCAAAACGCACAAGGATAAATTGACCACTCAAGAAAAACGTCTATTTCAAGACATTGACACGCCCACTGATCGCAAGAGCAATGGATTAAAAACTAATGAGTAATCGAGGAAAACATTGATGAGTGATTTATTTGACGATGCAGATGCCGCAACAGAGCTTTGGCTACAGACAAACCTAAATCGTAGACCCAAGGTGCCGCCTATCACAGGATATTGTTTGGTGTGCGAGGAGCCAACGCCGGGTGCGTTTTGTTCCAAAGAATGCGGCGAGGATTTTGAAAAAATCACACGACTACGAAAGATCAACGGCACAGAAAGATAATGTACCTAGAACTGTAACACAACAGTCATAAAACTTTTCTGGCATTGCAGTAAATAATAGCATGCCAGAGAAAATCTACAGGTCTATCTTTATTTCAGATGTGCATCTTGGAACTCGAGACTGCAAGGCTGAAGCTCTCAACAACTTTCTCAAACACAACACCTGCGAAACACTGTATCTTGTGGGTGACATCATCGACGCCTGGAAGATTCAACAAAACAAGTGGCGGTGGAAGCAAAGCCATACCAATGTAGTACGTAGAGTACTGGGACATGCCAAGCGTGGAACTCGTGTAGTATTCATAGCAGGCAATCATGATGAATTCCTAAGACCCATGATACCGTATGGCTTCTCATTTGGCATGATAGAAATACATAACCAAACAGAACACATAGGTGTTGACGGCCGACACTATCTTGTGGTACACGGTGATCTGTTTGACGGCATTACCAGACTGGCACCCTGGCTCAGTTTTTTAGGAGACAAAGCATATGACTTCATTCTTTCACTTAATTCAAAATTTAATTGGATCCGTCATAGACTGGGTTTTGGGTACTTTAGTCTTAGTCGTTATCTTAAGCACAGAGTAAAAAAAGCAGTGGACTTTATGTTCAAGTTTGAAGAAAATCTAGCCAACTACTGTAAGAAACGCGGTTTTGATGGAGTCATCTGTGGACACATACATCACGCAGAGATCAAAGAAATCAATGGTGTTACCTACATGAACGACGGTGACTGGGTCGAAAGTTGTACAGCACTGGTAGAACACCATGACGGTTGTTGGGAAATAGTAACATGGACTAAAGAACATGACAAAGACTATACTGATAATAACTGATAACTTATCGGAGCAGATCAATGGCGTGGTTACGACCTACAAAAATATTGAGGCTATGGCGCTTCTCGACGGTTATCGTGTTGTTTATCTTGATCCCGGGAGGTTCCGCCATGTTAATTGCCCTGGCTACAACGAAGTCAAGATTGCCTTTCCCCGGAAGATCGGCCAGGCGATTGAGGAGATATCTCCGGATCATATCCATATCGCCACAGAGGGTCCTATGGGTCTGTGTGCTAGACAATATCTTGACAAACACGGTCGTCGCTACAATACTGCTTATCATACTAAGTTTCCGGAAGGACTTAGAAAACTGTTTGGAATACCTGAAGCCCTTACTTGGCCTTTAGTGCGTTGGTTTCACAAACACTCAGGTAAGGTACTAACCACCACAGATACCATGGTCCAAGAACTACGTGATCATGGCTTTGATGGCGAAATTGTTAGTTGGACACGTGGTGTTGATCGTGATATATTTTACCCTAGACCTCGGGGACCCAATCAAAATCCTTTGCTGTTGTGTGTGAGCCGTGTGAGCAAAGAAAAGAATCTAGAAGATTTTTTTCGGTTGGATTATCCCGGTGCCCGCAAGATCATGGTCGGAGATGGGCCCATGCGTGAAGAATATGAAGCAACATATCCCGAAGTGGAATTTGTGAGATTTAAAACTGGTAAAGAATTAGCGGACTATTATCGAATGGCCGATGTGTTTGTTTTCCCCAGCCAATGGGAGACGTTTGGAATTGTCATGATTGAGGCCATGGCCTGCGGCGCACCAGTTGCGGCATATCCTGTGCAGGGCCCCTTGGATGTGGTTGATCAGGGTGTGACAGGATACATGTCTCAAGACCTGCGTGTGGCAGTGGATCAGTGTCTAACCCTGGATCAAAATTTGGTAGTTCAAGGAAGTCAACGTTGGAGTTGGCAACGAGCATGGGAAATATTTAAAAACAATTTGGTATAACTCGCCTCGCTGGTGGCGTAGAATAGGATAAGTTACCAGTATAGGATCCTTTTGGATCCTATTTTTTTGTTGACAAATAATCTCTACTCTGCTACAATATACACATGGGCCTATAGCTTAATGGTAAAGCAGTCGACTCATAATCGATTGAGTCTAAGTTCAATTCTTAGTAGGCCCACCATATCAAGGAAACATATGACATTGCCAGACGAAAGATATCGAGCCATTGTGTATGCCAAGCAGTTCTGCGAAGATTTGCTGAATACTCAAAAGACCCCTCGTGTGCCCAAAGATATTCGTCGCAGGGCATTGAGTGTGTTGCGCCATTTTCCCGACGATTATCATCTCAGTAAATTGGCTGAAGCATGCCCGGACGTCATTGAGCGCAGAGGAGATCCGATTGAACCTTTGTATCGGATGATCCGAGACTACGAAGAAAACAAGGAAAACTCCAATGTCTGAAAACAAAAAACTCAAACTTGCGGCCACTACCAAGATTGAACCCGTAGAAGGCGAGCCACTAAAGGTCGAGTTTGCACCTGGCTGTTTTGATCACCTTGAAGTAGACAGTCAAGAAGAACTGGATGCTATCATGGCAGAACTCACCGGCATGTTTGCCAACATGACTCCGGAAGAACTACGAGCCAACAGCAGACAGCTCACAGATGAAGATTTTGAATCCATGGATCCTGAAGAACGTGCCATGCTTGAACAAGCATTCAAGGATCACGATACAGAAACCAGGAGGAATCGTTTACAATGAGTAGACTGGAACACTGGGGTCGACCCTGGGTGGTATTTGATGCTACCAACAAACAGCATCGACGTTGGTTTGCCGAATTCCAAAAATATTCTACCTGGGGTCGGTGCCCGGTGCGTTTTGTTGTAGACGAACAAGGTGAACTGTTGTCCATGATCCAACAACGACTGATAGAATACTATGTCTCAAAAGAGTTCAAAGAACGCAATGAATCAAAAGAAACCCGTCCTCAGCGCAAGCTCAGAAAGAAACACGTTTCAGCGTGATTCCTACGTCAAGCGCAAACTAGAAGAAGGCTGTAGCCTAGACGATCCAGACGTGCAGGCCATGATCCATTGGTATGATTCTTGGACTGAAGAATCTGAAAAACAAGAGGCTGACCCTGAGTGGCAGAAAAACAATCTTGAATACGATTTAAGAAGCACCGATTGGATTGTAGAGAAAGTTCGTGTCAGCGAGAGCTATGCTCAGAATCTCTATGCGGCCTTGTGCAACAATGACTTTCAACGCCAGGATGTCTGGCCCGTGCTCAAAGATCAAAAGTACACTTGCTCCTGGCGTTATGCCGGAGGTATCATTGCTGACATGCGTGGTCAAGGTGACTACATTGATTGGTACTGTAGTGGTATTCGCGGGGGTATGAGTTATGATGAAGTTCTGCCTGAAGAATTGGTGCCCGAAGGCACAGTAACAGACGAAGTACGTGATGATCTGTTACAGTTAGGTTGGGCAGTGGTCACTGATGCCAGCGAGGATTATTGATTTTTTCTATAATCGATATTAAAAAATATTCTGGAAAAATCTATTAAATCGCTTGATTTCATTGATACATACTATTACAATAAAGCATCAGTAGAAACACTGAGAGCTGTCAAATTTTTAACACTAAGGAGAAGTTATGAAAACAGTAGGAGATAAATTAGAGGCATTTGCATTGACTGGAGTCCGTCCAGGACAACCAAAAGATGCATTCTTTGACATCACGGAGAAGTCATACGAAGGCAAGTGGAAAGTGATCGTTTACTATCCAAAGGACTTTACATTTGTATGCCCAACAGAAATCGTGGCATACGACAAGTTAGCCAAAGACTTCGAAGACCGTGATGCTGTGTTGCTTACAGGTTCAACAGACAATGAGTTCTGCAAAGTGAGCTGGCAACAAGCACATCCAGATCTACAAAAGATCACACATTATCAGTTCGCTGATACACAGCGTGGTGAGTTGAGCTTGATCAATCAGCTGGGTGTATTCTATGCGCCAGCAGGTGCCGCACTTCGCGCCACTTTTATCGTTGACCCAGACAACGTTATCCAACACGTCACTGTGAACAATTTGAACGTGGGTCGTAGCCCAGAAGAAACATTGCGTGTGTTAGATGCGCTACAAACTGGTGAACTCTGTGCTTGTAATCGTTCTGTGGGTGGAGAGACTCTGTAATGAGTTGGGTAGATACAATAAAGGAGGCATTGCCAGACTATGCAAAAGACACACGTCTCAATCTTGACAGCGTTGTCAATCGTAGCACTCTTGATCTTGTTGAAGCCAATGGCTGTGCTCTCGCAGCCGCTATGGCAACAGGCAATGGCAAACTCGTTACATTTATACAGTCAGACCTGGAAGATGCCACTGAAAGAGATGCGGCATTGACAGCCGCTAGTTTAATGGCTATGAACAATGTATGGTATCCCTATGTTGAAATGGCTGAAGACGAGCGTCTCACTGGTTTGCCAGCACAACTACGCATGAATGCTATTAGCTCTCATGGTGGAACGACCAAGGCTCGATTTGAGAGCTACAGTCTAGCTGCCAGTATCGTTGGCAAGTGCCACTTCTGCGTAAAAGCGCACTACGAAACTCTCAAGAAGGAAGGCTACACTGTAGAACAACTTCGCGACATTGGTCGTATTGCGGCTGTGATCACTTCGGTTGCTCGTGTTCTCAACAGCTAAATCTATTCATGGCAGAGGCCAGCGTTTAAATACTCTGCCATGAATCTCCTAGAACAAAATCCCAAATTAGGTTTCTACACAGTAGGTCAAAAAAGGTTTTATTCAAAACCCGAAGCCTTGATAGAAGCCACTACTACCGGTGAATTCCCACAGTGGAATTTCAACCAAGAATTATTTTCCAGTTTAGATGCTTCCATTGAGCCTGGTACTGATTTACAAAATCTGTATCGTATGCGAGCACAACAGATCCGTGACCGTTATGACTATATCAGACTGGAATTTTCCGGCGGCGCGGACTCGGCCACAGTGGCCTATGCTTTTATCAACAATGGCATACACTTAGATGAAGTGGTATTTCGTTATCCCAAAACTGGTGAAAAGAATGTAGCCGACGACCCTTTCAACACCAAGCCTGAAAACACTCTCAGTGAAGCAAAATATGCGGCCTTGCCATTGTTAAACTGGATATCTGTGCAAAGCCCTAGAACCAAAATCACCATACATGACTACAGCGAAGACATGCTGGTCAGTACGCACGATGAGTCTTGGGTGTTTAAAACCAGAGATTACTTTCAACCAGGGCATCCTTTCAAACACACTGTAGATGCTGTGGACGATCACAAACGCACACTGGACCAAGGTCTGCGAGTGTGTGTACTTTGGGGAGTAGACAAGCCCAAGGTCTGCGTCAAGGATAAAAAGTGGTATCTATATTTCATGGACATACAGGCCAATGCTGCCAACCCAGATCTTGCTGGCTATACCAATGCTTCAAACGAATACTTTTTTTGGAGCCCTGATCTGCCAGAAATGATAATCAAACAAGCTCATGTGATCAAGAACTGGTTTAATCTTGAAACCAACAAATATCTACAACATCTGGTACGTTGGCCCAACTATAACTTTACACAACGCACAGCTTTTGAACACATTGTCAAGCCCTTGATTTACCCTGATTATGATCCTACAACATTCCAGACTGCCAAACCTACCAACAGTTTCTACAATGAAATGGACTACTGGTTTTATGTCAACTTCCGAGAAACTCATGCGTATCGTGTGTGGCAGAGCGGTTTGCGATATCTCACAGACAACATTGATCCCAAGTTCTTCAACAATGAAATGGGTCGTCCGGTGGGCCTGGTGGGATTTATCAGTCCCTTTTACTATCTAGGTGAAGCAGACTTTGAAGATCCAGGAACCAATTTGCATTTTAAATTCTAATCATGCAAGTAAAGTTCTTTGACTTTCCTACTTTGCCTGAATCTGTATATTCTACCTATGATCCTGATCAGGCAGAGTTGATTCGACAGTTTCCCGGGCGGGTTGTTACTAGAAACAATCAACCACAGACCACATCTCACGGTTGCTTTTATCAAGCCAATCAAGACATTATCAATTGGGTTCATGCTCACATATCTGCGGACATTGACAAAATAGGTATGAGATATCAATATGGCAGTACTGGAATGAACTGCCACGGTCCACACTGTGATGCCACACGTGATTATGCACTGCTACACGTGATTGATCCAGCCAATGGATATTTGCAATTTTGGTCTGCAGCCAACCATGACCTAGATCAATCACGAGGTCAGCTGTTTGACAATTACGATCAGTTGACTGCTGAAAATCGCGTGGATACACCTCAAGGTTGCTGGTATCTTGTTGACGGAAGATATCCGCACAGCGTGGAAGATTTAATTGATATCCGTGTCACGCTACAGATAAATCTTAATTCAACCAAAGGACTTTTATGAAACTTATTCTATCATTAGTTACAGCACTGATGGCCATGTCAGCACAGGCCAATGATGTCAAAGAACTGGTCAGCCCTTATGCACCCGGCGGTGTAGTCAGTTCGTTTGCACGGATAATACAAAAACATCTGCAAGAAGACAGCAAAATATCTACAATAGTGGTCAACAAACCAGGCGCTGATGCCAGAGTTGGTGTGCGCTATGTGTTGGATCGTCCAGCTGATGGCAATACCTGGTTGATGGCAGCCACAGGGCCATTTTTGTTTAATCATGTGGTTTATCAAGATCCTGGTTACCAAATCAAAGACTTTGACATGGTGTTGCCTATGACACAAAGTCCCAGTGTGCTAGTGGTCAGCAACCAGAGCGGTATCACCAGCTTCCAGGATTTTATAAAACAAGCCAGAACCAAACCCATCAACTGCGGAGTCAGCAACAGTGGAGCACTGTTTTTGACCAAGTATGTGGTGTCACAACTGCGTCTTACACAAGTAGAAATCGTGAACTTCAAAGGCGCCAGTGAAGTCAGCACTGCCTTGATGAGTGGCACCATTGAGTGTAGCTTTGACACAATACAAAGCCAACTGCAATTTCACAACAGCGGCCGGTTAAAAATATTGGCAGTGAGTAGCGACTCTCCAAATCCTGCTGTGCCGTCAGCTACACTGTTTTCAAAGGTGCTTCCTGGATTTAGTTTTTACAGTTGGTACGGTGTAGCTGTGCGCAAAGACACTCCACTGAGAGACAAAGCATTGATGCTGAATACTTTGCGCAGTCTCAATGAAAGCGAAGCCTACAGAAACAGTGTGCAGGCCCTGGGATTAGAACTGGGTCGTCCAGTGCAAGATCCTGAACAGTGGATACAGCGCCAATACCAACGCTGGGAAGCTGTGAGACAGCAGGCTGGCATAGAAAAATTACGTTGATATCGGGACTGTACTAAGTAAAATCTAGCAACGCCAACATCATGTTGACGTCGGTGTATTTAATGACGCCTGGAGAAATCAATCCTTTATCAGTGTAGACACTGTTGACGCCATACCGTATGTAGAGTTCTCTACGAGCTGCCAAACTAAACTAAAAAGGAAAATTAACATGAAAAAATTCATGGCCATTTTATTGGCAACTTTAAGTATCAACGCAGTAGCAAAAGAATCCATCACACTGGCTTATAGTTGGGGTGCTGGTGACAATGCAGCCAACTTCTACCGAGCCTTGGTTGCTGAAGCAAACAAATTACAGAATCAATACACATTTTTGTTTGACACCAAGCCAGGCGCTGGAGGTACTGTGGCCGCAAACTTTACCAACAATAATCCCACAAACACACTGTGGATCAACAGTTCTGCTGGATTTATTCGACCCAACTTGTTCCCAAATGACAGCCACAGCATGGCGGATTTTCGTAGCATCCTGCCTATGTGTGTGAGCCCGTTTGTGATCAGCAGTGTCAAATACAAAAACTGGAAAGAAGTGCCCAAAGATGCCAAGCTATCAATTGGCATGAGCGGCATGGGAACTACTACACATTTGGTCAGTATTCAAATTGCTAAAAATTACCCCAATTTAAACATCGTACCATTCAAGAGCACCAGCGAAGCTTTGCTGGGCGTACTCAACGGATCAGTGGATTTTTCAGTGGGATTCCACGGTGACAGCGAACAGTACACAGGTCCTGGATCTGCTAAACAAGTGTATTGGCTTGGGCAAACTGGCCGCAACAGCATCAAAGGCACAGAATTGCTGGCCAATCAAGGTTTTAGCAAGGACTTGTTGGATATGAGCACACCACAGCAGATTTTTGCCAGCCGTAAACTCAGCGAAGACCGCTTTGCCAGCATACGTAAAGTACTGGTAGAAGCTAGTCGTGCTCAAAGTGTACGCGATGCCAATGCCGCTGACAACTGTGTACCCAACAATCAAATGCCCGACGCACAGTTGGACAACTGGTTTAATTCACAGTTAGTGCAATGGAAACGTCTAACACAAGGTGTTGTGTTGGATAAATAAAAATGGCAGCGCCGGTCAGGTGATCGACGCCGGATACAAAGACGCCTAGGGTAGTTTACCCTTTTACTAGCATGATATGCCTAGAACGCCGTCCGTACGCGATTTATCGCAAGCAATATTAAGTTAAACAGGAGTTCATTTAAAATGAGCAAAACAACTAAAATTCGTTGGGTTATAGCCCACGAACCATTGAGCTTGTTTGTACGTGCCGCACAAGATTTTGAAAAAGAAATCAATGCACAACAATCAGCCGAAAAAATTGAAATTGAAGTAATGACGCTGAATGAATACAGTGCCAAGTATAATGATGGCATTGTGGTTACCAAGCACGATTTGTTAGACTTGATGGAAGCTGGCAAAATCGAAATGAGTCAAATGTACACCACTTGGTTGGCTGAACACTATGAACATGACTTCTTGGCGTTTGAAATGCCTTATATTTTCAGCGACCATGAGCATGCTAGCCGTGTGTTGGAAGGTGAAGTTGGCGAAACATTGTTGGCCAAACTCACAGACAACAGCAATGTTCGTGGACTTGCTTACACATACTCAGGCGGCTTCCGTTGCTTGGGCGTAAACAAGCCAGTGAGCACATTGAGTGATTTGACTGGTGAAAAACTGCGTTCAAATCGTAACCCAGTGGGTCGTGCTGTGATCCGTACCATGAGTGGTGTTGAGCCATTTGTGTGCGAAACAGAAGAAGCACGTGAGCATGTTGCCAACGGTAACTGCAACGGCAATGACACAGTTTATAGCCGTATCTATCCATTGAGCCAGAATGACGTAATCCAGTCAGTGGTAGACAGCAAACACAGTTTGTTCTTGACCACAATGATCATTGGTGATCGTTTCTGGGACAGCCTCAGCGACGAAGTTCGTGCTGTGATCAAGACAGCCGCTATCCAAGCAGGTCGCAATGAGCGTCAGACTACCATCGTTGATGGCGAACAAGCTCGTGACCGTTTGATCAGCGAAGGCAAGAGTGTATACGAACCCACTGCTGAAGAAACAGCAGACATGAAAGCTCGTATGCAAGTGGTGTATGATGAGTTTGAATCAACTTTTGGTGACAATCTCATTGAACGCATCAAAAAGGCTTGATAGGTAGACAAGCAAAACAAAAACCCTACCTTGTGTAGGGTTTTTTGTTGTAAAAAGGCAAACCCGAGGTTGACGCAGTATAAATAAACCTATACAATAGATACTATGATGAAAACTTTAAGATCCTATTCGATATCATTTAAGCAGATGGAGCCAACAAGTCTCGTGTGGCACCCCACCTGCCTACGTAATGATGCGATCGGGGTCAGGGGTTCTGAGTAGAAGTCAGACAGTAACTTATTCTACACAGAGCCCCGGAACTAAACACTCCGGGGTTTCTGTTTTATACAAAAGGAAAAATAGAAGTTGACAGAAAAAATTGATTACAGTAAAATTGCCGATCGAGTTGTCGAACAAGCATTTGAGCATAGTGGGTTTGTCCTAGATGAACATGGTATGCAACAATTACTTCAAGGCAAGATAGATCGAGCTCGAAAAGAAATCGATGCCAGGGCTACATGCCCAGTCTGGCACACCGATCGATAATCGAGCAAAGTGTTGATAGGAAACGAGGTCCTAGAGCGCACTCAAAACATGCTCTAAACGGGCGGACAGTACGATGAAGTCTGTGGCGATAACGCAGATGATAAAACTACTGGGTAGGGTATAACCCTATCTACAGAGTGGAAACACTCTGTATCTCCAAACACATTGCCGAACAATCAAATGGCAGTAGCCGATGAGTAGTGT
>Ga0214921_10000300_pt1 | contig 96688 bp, 95 predicted proteins | sample LL1505_MetaG_FD_177992 | JGI IMG/M metagenome (GOLD analysis project Ga0214921, IMG submission 177992) | Freshwater microbial communities from Lake Lanier, Atlanta, Georgia, United States - LL-1505 | ecosystem: Environmental > Aquatic > Freshwater > Lake | place: USA: Georgia | collected... | reverse complement strand
TTAATACGACGGACCATGTCATCTGTGAAACGAACTTTAGCGTTACCATTGTGAATAGTAATACCAGCGACTTTGAAAGTTTGATTAGAATTAGCCATTGTGTTTCCTTTAAATAAAAAGCTAAGTTTAAAAAATGTACTGATATCACTCAGCACTGTTATAATGATAACACAACTGGACATTATTGTCAAATATTGTGTTACCCATTATTTGATTAAGCCGGGTTAGCTGATTCACTAATCAGTAACCTGCCATACATTGACCTTGCCATTGCAATTGCTTGGAAAGGATTGTCTGCGTTAATATATGCCCGGGAAAATCCTGCGCCCGGTTCATCTTTATATTTTACCATTACCCAATAACTGTTCATTTTATTTCTCCAAAACGTAAGGTTTGTTCCAATTGCCGATGTTAACATCAACATAATATGCTGTATTAAAATAATCTGTCATTGCATCCGATTCATCATACCAATCAGCGGCTTTTAATGCCTGAAATGCCTCGGTCAAGAATTCCTTAGCAACGCCATCATAATGATCCTGAAACCAATATTGATTTACCTGATCGTAACTGTTTGTGTTGGGTTTGAAACCACGAGCCACTTGATAGTGGTCGTTACCACAAACACGATTGCTGTTGCCAATAAAATCAATAATACCAGATTTGAGGGTCAACACAATGGTCATGTGATTCCGGACACTTAGTGAACCTTTAACTTTGTACTTAGCCAAGATTGGCTTGAGAGCTTGAGCAATTTTCTGTTTGCGTTCCTGATTCATGTAAGCCATTTGTTAGTCCTTTATTTAACTGTCTAAGATTCTATTGTATCACACTATCCATTTATTGTCAAATTTAGGAGTTTACCGTTCTAAACGGGCTAAACACTTCCTTAGCCTGTAAGGAATCGGACATTTCATATACCCATGTTACAGGTACATCAAGTACAGCGGCGATAGTTGCAGGATGGGTACCTTGAACTAACATTTCAACAATATCAATTTCTAATTCACTCATTTTGTATTCCTAATATTAAACAATCCACCTAAAATTACTACAGCTAACCAGGACTCTAATGAGTACTTAATAGCTAACAACGGGAACAACACATTCAATGACCAAATAGTCAATAGTGGCCCAAGCGCAACAAGGGCAACAACAATCACAATTCCAATAAAATAATTCATAAAACCTCCAACATGCTAGCGGGCACTTTCCAACTACGGAACTGACCCGGTTGATCCACAATAATAAATTTACGATTGATTTTCTTTACAACACCGGAGATTGTACCACGAGTTGAACTAGTGAATTTAACATTGGATCCGATCGTCAATACCGATTTGTTACGCACCACTAGTTGGGCACGGGCAAAACGAATTGCATCACCGATGCTATTCAATTCTTCATTAGTGAAGTCACCTTGCATGATAGCTGTATTAACTTGTTTAATGTTCATAAGAACTCCTTTTGACTGAATAAGACTCTATTATAGCACTAAAACCATTTATTGTCAAATTTTGGATGACAATTTATCCAAAGTTTCATTAGACTCAAGCCTGCTTAAAATAAGCCCATAAATAGCATAGAACAATAATCCGAACAATCCAAAACTAACAATGTATACCAACATATCTTTGCTAATCACAGAAACTAGATATGTTAACAGGAATGATCCTGCTGTAGTTGTAGTAATGATTCCCACTGTTTGAAGTAATGCTTTTTGTTTAAGTGTCATTTTTTGTTTCCTTTTAATGATTCAATACAAGTATTGTAGCACCAAAATCATTTATTGTCAAATTTCGGTGCGATTTGGATGCTTGAATTTACGAATGTACTCACCTTTTTTGGATTGCACAACCTTAGGTTTGAACGGAGTGTTGCAAGAAAACAACACTCTATGAGCCCGATGTTTGGGCTGTTCAATAGTGAATGATAAGATTTTTCGTTTCATAATGCATATTATAGCATAGGAAACGTATTTATGTCAACTTTCGGAAATACCCTGGTAGTTCTTTAATAGTTGTTGTATTGCTAAATTAGCATCGGACCCATTGCGTAATGCTTCTGCTACATCATCAATGAATTCTGTTTGGAAATCTTGTTTTGTATCTGGGCTTAAACTACGGAATTTTGCGGCTACAGCACTATTAGCGGTCATATGTTTATTCCACAAATCTTGTGCTTGCCCACTACTTTGTGAAAGTTGACTTTGTTGTTGCTGTTGCTGTTGCGCTAATTCTTTTTCTTGTTTAGCTTGCATAGCACGTTGAATATATTTAAAACGACCCGGATCTTTCTTCTTCAAATCGGTACGACTAGCATGATACTTATCAGCTACCGGTCTAAATTGCCCACCAAATGGATTGAACAATAAAAACTCTGCATCTTCATCACTAAGATTACCCACAGTCTTTTTCAAGTCTATTGATAGTTGGCGTAATCCTTTATTGTATGCATCATAATCTGCGCCAGTTAAATTATTAGCAGGGAAATCATTATCCATATCAATCTGTGGATAATTTTGTGGATCTTTACTATGTAGGTAATTCATTCCTTTGGCGGTGAATTGATCCAATATGAATGCGTTTTTACCCGGACGTAAAAAGTATAATACCTTTGTGAAAAAACTTACACCTAATCCAGGCAATATACCTTGTTTACGTAAACTTTGCATTAAATCAAAGGCTTGAGCATTTGATATATTTCCAAAACGAATTTCATTTAATGCATCATTGACTGTGCGTCTAGCTTCTTTATCTGTTTTTAATTTCCTATATAACAGTTTAGGATTGTTAGCACGATTAACCATGCCTCCCCAAGCCATAATATAAAATAATAGTTTTAAGCTACTATTTGCCTTATCTGCTACCATTGCTTTAACTTCAGGCTTACTGTTTGTAGTAGATGGATAGTTCTGTGGATTATTTATTCCTGCAATAGAGGCTAACCTACTTGGGTTATATTTTGCAGGACCTCTAGCATCCATATATTTGTTGCCTAATGGATCGCTTTGTTGAAGCATGTTCCATTCAGCTTTTAAGATTTTTTGGTCTTGTTTGTCAATCACTTCATCAATACGCATCTATTATTTATCAGATAGATTTGATTTTAAACATCCAAAAACAATAAAAGGTATAATAGCTAGCCATGGTATCAATATGGTTCCTGCGAACCAGGGATTGATACCCGCATCTCGGCACCGTCTTGCTGTAGTTGCAAGTACAGCCCATGACAATGCTACTACCCCGACTAAAATCAATAATCCACCTACTACTGATCCTAGTAGTCCACCAAAAGTAAATATTATACCTACTATTAATATAGGTACTAATAGCAAATATGAGATAATATTAACACCCCAATATTCACTGCGTGTAGCATTTCCGGTAAAGAAAAAGTATTTTTCTATTTTGTTTATCACATTAACATCCTTATTAATCCAACACTATCAATTGTTACAAGTAGCATGTAGTTAGCCAACATCCCAAAAGATTTCCTAGTAAAACTAGCCCAAGCATAGAGACCACAACCGAAGATCCATATAGGGTAAAGAGTAAGTAAGGGAGGATTGGGGACTGTGACAGCCATGGCAATCGAACACCCAATTGAAATACCCCAAGCAAGCAACTCAATGACAAACCTAAAAGGATGAGTGTGATAATCATCTTTGATCCAATTAAAAATTCCATAAAAAATATTGTTCATCTACAAATTGTAGCATATTGAACAATATCACACAAGCTGTTATGGTCACTGAGTACAAGTACGTTCTCTATATATTTTACCATCAGATCCTTGAATTTCTTTCCAATCAGTACAGGTTATACTAGGAGGTACAGTTTGTTGTTGAATTACAATCGGCGGTTGCTGTACAATGACTTGCTGACGACCAAGTTCATATCCAATAGCACCGACTACAACTGGTGCTACCCACCAACCAAAATTTGAACCACGATGATGATTATAGTGATGCCCATGATGACGAAATCCGTGACCATGATAATGTTGAGCCATTGCTGTGCCTGTTAAGGCTAAAAGTGATAATGCTACTAGAATTTTTTTCATAACTATCTCCTATACTAATATAACGTTTTACCCAAGTGTTCCGTTGACTTTGTGTTTATCAATAACTTCTTGCAAAATATTCTCTATCATCTTATTTAGTGTGATATCTCGCTTATGTGCTTCCATAGCCAACAAATATATCTCATGTTCATTTAAATCTAATTCAATTTCTACACGGTTATCATTTGTCATTTCTGTGCTCCTTGCTGTTTAAGTAATGGTTCAATATTATTCTCATAAATTTGAAGCATAGTATTATATAATCCTTTACGTTCTTCTGGTGTCATTCCTGCACACCATGATGGACTATTAGGATCTTTATCTAATCCATAGTCATGACGATATGTGTAACACATTTCGGTTATAATTTGTTCTTTATTTTTCATATTTAGGATGCATAAAATATCATTTTATTTTAATATTCATTTTCTTTAAAATAGTTTCAGCATAGGTGCCGCCACCCTGTTTGTATACATCATTAACTTCTTTGGCACATTCACGTACAATCAATTCATAAAACTTTTCTAGTTCTTTATCATATGAACTAGACCAATCAATGTTACCTGGGCCCGGACTATGTGGTTCGTTAGCCCAAGTAACAAAGCCAGCCTGTTTAACAAGGTCTTTAATCTTTTTATTCATAAATCAGCCTCTCTAATATTTACTTATGCCGTAAACCAATCTATATCATCTTTCAATTCAATAGATTCGTCACCGTCATATTCATTTACTCTGAACATTGCACCTTCAGGTATCAATGCTACTTTCAAATTGTCCATTCCACCGGTATATAACTTAGGATACTTTAATGTAACATATGTTTTCAATTCATCCCATTTGTTTTCTTCTACCAACTGAACGATTCCAGGATCAAATAATAATTCAGGATGGTCGCTATTCCATGTATACCAGCCTGCACCATAGTCAGGACTATACAATACAGCAACCATTCCATCTCTAACTAATTTGTTCATATTATCTCCATGCATTAACTAAACCTATTAAACAGGTGACTATTGCTACCACATTTACTACCAATTGCGGATTATTCTTTACACGTATTGTCCATGTCAAAAACATAATTGTACCTAATGTGAATGCTACAATATTATAGGGATAAACACTAGGACCAATAGAGTTACATACATGTCCAATAATAATAAATATTGCACCAATCCATTGCAATATGTCGTTTAATTTCATTTTACTCCAAATGTGTTCAATGCTGGTTGCATTGTATTGATTAATTCTGTCTCACGTGCATGAGCAGGACGCTTACCACGCACAACTTCTAGGGTACCAAACACAAAACGTTCGGCACCTCGTTCACGCAATGCACGGCTTAGACCCCAGTTTTTGTTTTCTGCAAGGGCACGTTGCATATGTTTTTGCATACGACGGGTCAATGTCTTACGAACATTGCCATTAAAGCAAAGTGCAGTTAAACCAATATAGTACTCAAGTGTTACTGTATCACGGATATAGTATATCACTTGATTGCGGTCTGTTCTACGTTTACGGGCGATTTTTGAGTTCATAGATGAATTGTACAGTAAAACCCATTTATTGTCAAATATTGGTAAAAACCGCTAGAAGTGTATCAGAGTCTATTCCTGAATATTCTAGCGATTTTGAAGCCCCTGAGGGGCAAAAATGAGTACTTTTGTTTCTTAAAAATGTAATACTAATGTATTACTTGTCCGACACTAGTATTAAGCCACGTTTTAATTTCTTTACGTAATTCTTTTTCAGTATAACCCATTTCTCCTAAACGTGCTATTAATGAAACAAATAATCCATGACTGGCGACACCATATATATATTCATCGTCATCATTATCAAGTTCAAATTTATCTAATTGATCCAATAATACATCATTAATAAATTCTGATGCAATAATAGCACTATGTTCATATTGCCACATTTCGGGATCTTCATCTTCTAATTCTTTAACTATTAATAGATTCTCTTTGCTCATCATTATTCTCCGAGTTATCTGTATTTAATGCTAGTGTATATTCATAATTAATAGTTTCTATATTCTCTCTAAAAACAATAGCACCATTACGTAAATGAAATCTTCTTGCCATATTAGTTTTAGGACTTAATGTTACAAATCTAGTAACACTAGGATATTGTTCTTGAATACCCTTAACTGCTTGATATAATAATTCAGCACCTTTACCAGCTTTATAACTCCATATTGTATAAAATACGGCTGTGGTCGGTACTTGAGTTGTATTATCTAAATCTTTTACATTTTCTGGAATAAAATCATGGAAACTAACACATACCATTGCGTCTGGATTATCTTGGGATTCGTCTGTTAATGCGGCAACTAATCGTCCATTACTAACTCTGAAATCAGTAGAAATTTCAGGTCTTACTGGATCGTCTTTAATAAATTCTAAAAGTTTGTGTGTGATGTCTTTAATAAAGTGTAACATTTTAACCTCGGCGTAGTGTTAATCGTATTTAGCACAAATTTAAAATATGCTATTATTTAGCGACATTTTATAAGTCACTAAATATTAATATGGAAAATACATTTGATACACATGAATCTTTTTACCATGGATTAGTTAAAAGTAAATTATGGTTATGTGAGGAACTAGAAACAGCTATATACCGTGAATCTTTACATAACCCAGCATTACATATATTAGGATGTTGGGATAATTTATTGTCATTCATGTTACTTACACGTAAACCTACATTCTATAGCGTTGTATATGGTTATGATATAAATCCAGAAGCAATAAGAAATGCTGATAAAATATGTGATATGTGGAAATATGAATCTCCTAAAGTATATAATTATGTACAAGATGTAAATGAGTATGATTACAGCATACATACTAATAGTATTTTCATTAACTGTAGTATAGACCAAATGGATAGTAATAATTGGTATAATTCAGTTCCAAAAGGTAGTTTAGTATGTATTCAAACTACTAATATGAAAGATCCAGCTTTTCCATGGTTTATTAAACAAACAACCGATAGTTTAGATGAATTAGTTGAACGGTTTAAAATGAGTAATTTGTTATATTCTGGCGTCAAAAACATACAATATGAATCATACGGATATAAACGCTATATGATTATTGGAACCAAATAAATAATAAAGAATAAATACATATATGGATAATTATAAGTATTTTTCACAATTATGCGAAAGCATGGTTTCAGAAGCCAGTACTACAATGGCTCAATTTACTGGGCCGGGAGCACAGGAAATATTAAAACAATTACATTCTAAAGAAGCATTAGGACATGATGTTGAAATTGATACTGTAGCTAGACCTAAATGGACTGATCTTAAAGATAAACCGGGAACATGGTTGCTAATAGCAGGCAATAAAGGGTTTGGGGCAGTAAAGTTTGTGCAATCGGGTTATAGAAAAAGTAGTGGTCAATATCAGATAGTTGCTAGTAATGGTAAACCTGATCCACAAGAAGGTAATATGGTATACTCTACTACTGAGTATAATGTTGCTAATGCTAATAGTTTTTTGAAAAATATTATTGGTGATGCTAGAAAATTTTATACTGTGGATAGTGAATACTCTAGTCAATTACGTACTAGTCGTGCTAGCGAAAAACCAGACACAAGCAACTTTGCTACTACTACTAAATTAACTCAACGATTTAAACCACTTTTTAGAAAAATACTAGTTGCTTCCAGAGCTGATATTAATGGTGTTATTGCTAATATGGCAAAAAATGACGCTCACCATAAAGTAGAAAGTAAAATTGAACGTGTAAAATTAATTGACCAAGCAATTCAAAGTTTAGATAATGGTCAAATGTCTGACTTACTTGTCAGTGCAGTAAACAATAGTTTAGTATTAACAGCAAGATATTACTATCCAGATCAGACAGGTAATGTAAGTACCGGATATAGATATCGTGATAGTAATCTAATGGCAGAAAAGAATGACGGTGTTACTAGAGTATTAGCAGATATATCCAATGGTGATAGAGAGAAATTAAGTGCTGTTCTCGCTTATCTAAAAAGGAGTTTAGTATAATGAGAGCAACACACTTTTTATCAGAAGCTGATATTGGTACCAATATAATGAAGGACCCAAAGCTAGCAAAAATGTTAGCTATTGCTATTAGACATGATAGAACATATCCAAAAAATGAAATAGCAGATATGGGTCCAAGACCTACTGTGGCTGATTATGTTCAATCTTGGAGTAAATTAGTTAATCAAACTCTAGCCAATAACCAATATGGTGATTTAAGTAAAGGTGGCAAGTTTGATAATTGGTTGTTAAAACTATATATAAACCATGCTATAGATTATGAAGATTTAAATGGTGAGGGTGGCGACGCATTAGGTGCGTGGCAGGCATTAAATACCCGTGGTTTATTAAAGAAACCGGACCAAGATTTTAATAAATTTACTAGTCTACGTGCATTACAACAAGCAATGGAGAGAGATGAATATCGTGATACTCTAAGAAGAATTAAAGATGCTGAAGCCTTAGAAAAACATAAACGCACTAGAAAAGAAATTGTATTACTAGATAATGATAGATTTCATGTTATTATGCCATTAAACTATGGCGCTTGCTATACCTTTAATAATCAAACCGGACACATGAGTAATTTCTGTACAGGTGGTTCTAGTGGATTGAATTGGTTTAATAACTATGCACCCGATGGTCCTATCATTAGTATCGTTGATAAACAAAATATTGATAGCAAGAACGGCAAATGGCAATTACATGCACCAACTAGTCAACTTGTAAACAGTACACAGGATCAAAGATATAATAGAACTGGCGCTGATACTGAATTTTCTAAAAGATTTCCTGGGCTAATGAAAAATATTGTTAGAGCTATGGCTGAAAAGGCAAGTGAAATAAAACAAGGTAGTAAAGAAATTAGTCCGCCCGATGGATATGATATTAGAGAATCAATTAAACAAATAATTGCAAAATTCCCTGAAAGTTATAAATCAACACCCGGTGCACCAGGAAAAAATCTACCACCTGATGATGATGAATTTGTAAATCAACCAGTACAACCGGAACCAACTCAAGCAACAACTCAGCCTACTGAGCCTGCAGGTCCACGTATAAGTGATTGGAGAATATATAATGCAGGACGACAAGTCGCTACAGCAGTAAATAAAACACAAGAACAAGCTATGCAAGAACTAGAAAAATATGCCGTAAAGAATAGAATACCTAGAGGTCGTATGTATCTGCAAGATTATTCTAACAATCAAATAGTCAGATGATAGCCAAAAAAATAGACCCCGAAGGGTCTATTTTTACATTACAGGTCCGTTCCCGTTTTTGAATCCTACACTACCACCTTCTGCGTTAATGCGTTTAATAACATCCTCAAACAATATAGGTCTGTAATCAGTATGCTCAACACATACGCAATGATAGCGAGTATCAATAACAGGGATACCATATTTACCGATTGGTTCCATCATTACTCTATTCGCATGTAAGTGGCCATGAATGTTAGTTCCGAAACGTCCTAACGATTCAGTATGAATAGGTATATGACTTAAGATCATACCATTCATTACATGATACGCACGTAATTCACGGAAATATTCTCTATACTCATCATCACGAAAAATATCATGGTTACCGCGAATCAACACTTTGTCACCGTTTAACCTAGACATGATTTTCAATGCTTTACGGTTAATGACAACATCACCTAAGTGATATACTTTATCGTTTGGTCGTACAGTTTCGTTCCAACGCTTAACCATTTCTTCATCCATCTCGTCTGGATCAGTCCATGGTCGCATTTTTGAACCATCTTTGTTTGTAAAGTGACACACTCCGGTGTGTCCGAAGTGGGTATCACTAACTAAAAATACTGCTGGCATTTTATATTCCTTTTCCTCTAGATATCCAACCATTATAACTGGGATCAGTCACTTCATCAACACCGAAGTGACCTACAATCTCTGTTGTGCCATCTGTGATTGTCACAAACTCATCAACAAGTTTTGCCATCTCCATTGCGATAGTCAGGTCTTTGTTTTTGCCCCTGACATTACCATCACTATCTTTTACTTCCCACATGATTGGTTCCTTAATGAGTTATTATACAACAAAACGGATTAATTGTCAAATGGTTAAAGGTGTAAGTTTTCTTACACCTTTACTTGGCATCCCCGGACCGAATTGAACGGCCAACCTTTGAGTTTGGAGCTCACTGCTCTGCCTAATTGAGCTACGGAGATATTGTTTACAAATTCTTTCTAATACGTTTAAGATATTCTCGTCCTACTAATCCCTTTTCAATTTCTTCTAAAGCAGTAACCATTGGTCCTGATTTAGTAGTAAGTAGTGAACGATGTCCTCGCTTTAATTCTCTTACACGCTGTGAGGCTATAAGAACTAAATCAAAACGATTACCGACCATATTGACGGCATCTTCACTTGTATATCTTGCTCTGCTTTGTGACATATTTTTCCTTTGTTTGGTGCATCGTGAGAGGGTCGAACTCCCGACATTCGCCGTGTAAAGGCGCTACTCTACCACTGAGTTAACGATGCATAATTCTATTTAACCACCCTGGTTACTATCTTTAACTTCTGTTTGATTAGCAATACTATCAAACGCCTCATCTTCTATTTGTTGATCCTCAATAGTTTTTGGATCTGGTTTACGAAAAATATTATCCCAATTGTTATTAAACGTTTTTAAATCAACGCTATAAGGTCTTGGTAAGCTACCTTTGCTCATTTATATTTCCTTTTTTCAATTTAATTATTATATCAAATAATGTATTTTTACACAAGTTAATTTGGGTGACTGTATTATATTTTATTTATACACGTCGGGTTTCATAAATAACAAAGTTATGATTACACATATATCCTTTGAAGAAATACTACCTATTTGGCGCAACTTCTTGTGGCCCAATAGAACTAGTAGCATTGACAGTAATAGTGCAATGAATTTCAAAGGGGGATACAGTTTACAAAATATGGATTCTATTTCTACCTTTTTTGCGTATAGAATAGATAACAATATAATAGGTGTAAACAGTGGTCATATGTGCCAAGACAATTCATATCGCTCTAGAGGATTATGGGTATTTCCAGAATATCGTGGTAATCAAATAGGTAAACAAATACTGATTGCAACAATTCAACAGGGAATAAGTGAGGGTGCAAATTATATTTGGAGTTACCCAAAAAATACTAGTTGGAAAACTTATAACTCTGCTGGATTTGAATTAGCATCAGATTGGGAAAAAAGTGAAACTGGAACAAATGCATATTGCAAACATGTTGTTAACTAACAATTCCAGTATCAATTTTTCCTAATGCATCAAAACCCCATTTTCTTTCAGCACATGCATAACATATTCCGCAATTTTCAATTGGTTGTGCTGAACATGATTTTGTTAAAGGTATTACTTCTTCACATCCCAATTGATATATTAAATCAACTATCTGTGGTTTATGCAGAAATAAGAAAGGTGATGTAATCTTATTAACAGTTTTTTTATTTCCATAATCAACATTTAATTGTTGACTGAATGGTCTAATATCACTAGGAGCCATTTTATTTTGACCTAGATATATTATCATGTTTGAAGAATACTCACGTGCAAACTTCATTGTAGTACTACCCAATATCCCTATCTTATCAGCTTGAGGAGTATTAGGTATGTCGTTTATATGAGTGAGACTAACATTAAACTTATTTTGGGCATAGTTTAAAACATCCGTAGCATAATGTGTTGGTATATTTTCTTTAGCAACAGTAAAGCATACTACGGGGAGTTCATTTAACTTATTGATGTTTTTTAACTCGGTAAGAATTAAACATAATAATGCCGCTGAATCTAATCCACCTGACAGGAATAATCCTATTTTATCAATTTTAGGAAAAATGATATTATCAACAATAGTCAATTTTCCAAATTTTTTAAAAATTTCAAATTCAAACTCAGTTTGTAGATTAGAAGGACCCAATAAGTATTTCATATTATATGAAATTAATCTCTATACTAGTTATTTGCTATCCTTACGAGATGCGGTACGAGAATTGCTTCTTTCAATCTCAACATAACTACGAATAAAACTTCCACGTTTATGTGCATCACTAATCAATGCCGCGGCACGTTTAACTGTCTTTGAAACTTTCACTGCTTTCGCATCATATCCTCTACATGTCATACTATTTCCTTTTTAAAAACTTGGTCTCGGTGGAGAGATTCGAACTCCCGTTTCATGGTCCCAAACCACGAGTACTAACCAGGCTATACTACACCGAGGTAAAATTAACTTGGTATTACATGCGGTATGTATGGAACATTTCTAGGACCATGGCGTTGTTCAAAAAGCTTTTTAGCTTCTTGTACATTAGGTGCATAGACTTTATCTTTCTTATCACCTTCTGGTGTGCGAACTGTTGTTTCATACATTGGCATATAATATTCCTATTTGGATGCGGGGGACGGATTCGCACCGCCGATCTTCAGGTTATGAGCCTGATGAGTTACTACTTCTCCACCCCGCGGTAATTAGTGTCTAGCTACTCACACCACATGAGCCCTAAACTGAGTGGAACTACTCTGTCTACGTATTTTTACTTTTGGAAAAGGTTAGCGTTCCTCACCTAATGCGTTCCCGCCACTCCACCACAGAGTACGGATGGTCAATGCACTACATACCTAGCACTTTCTTTGGTGACTGCCCCACCCACTTTATAACGTAAAAGTGTAAACGGGTTTCTTGGTGGAGGATAACAGAATCGAACTGTTACGAAGACCTTGCAAAGGTCCCAGGCTCCCATTACATCAATCCCCCCAATTTGGTGCGGACGGTGAGACTCGAACTCACACATCTTACGACGCCAGAACCTAAATCTGGTGCGGCTGCCAATTACGCCACGTCCGCTTTAAAGAACAAACTATAGTTTAACAGAAAACTATTTATCTGTCTACTATATTTGGGTAACTAAATAAACTTATGTTACAAAAGAAACAACACATTCCTCTTAACCTACGCCGTAGAGTTATGGATAGAGATGGTTTGCATTGTGTATATTGTGATGAAGACTTGTCCGATAAAGAAATACACATGGATCATGTTATTCCTGAAAGTAAGGGCGGACAAACTACATACAACAATCTTCAAGTAACTTGTAGAAAATGTAATCTTGCTAAAGGTGTATTAACTGAATCAGAATTTACTGAAAGATTAAGAACCAGAGCAATGAACATTTTAAGTAGACTTGGATCAATATGAAAATTCTTGTGATAGGATCTGCTAGAACCAGATCAACTCTATTAGTTGAAATTATACGTAGGCAATATCCTAAATTAAAATGCTTATATGAATTTTATACATACAATAGTACAAATTCTATAGAATTTAATACTAATTTAATTCATAGAAGTGAGCAATTTATTTTGAAAATATTAGGTCACAATATTAAATTAGAAGAAGATATTTCAAAACTTAGGCTTGAATCATTTGATAAAATCTATTTAATCAATCGTAAAAACTATTTAGACCAATGCTGTAGTTTACAAGTTAGTATAAGCAGTGGGATATGGCATAATAGAAATAACAACGCATTTGATAAAATAAAAAAATTACAATATGAACTTAGTATGTCAACTGTAGAATCTATCATAAATGATATATCTAACTTTTGCAAAATACAAATCTATTTAGAGCAGAATAATATACCTTATCAATACTATTGGTATGAAAATTTACTTGATTACTTTAATGTAAGCCTGCAGGGGATACAAGCATCCAATATTGAGTATAAAGACATAATTTCAAATTATGAGGAATATAAACATATTTGTGCTTCTATGTTTAATGATAGATTCATATATAGTGATAGAATCATTTTAAAATAAGTTGGAGCGGGATAGCGGATTCGAACCGCTGACGAACAGCTTGGAAGGCTGACACTCTACCCCTGAGTTAATCCCGCATAAATATATTTATGTACATATACGATACTGTTACAAAAACCGGATTACATATCCATCTTTCAATGATGGAAGACGAATCCTTTTATATTATGGTACATGATCTTGTAAACTTCACAATGACAATGAAGTTTTTCAGTAGTGTTGAACCTGCAAAACAGTTCATTCAATCACTATAATAATTTGGTGAAGCTTAATTAAGAATCTTTATTTTCAACTATTTCTTGCAGGCTACTAGAATTTATTTCAACATACGGCCAATTAGAATTTTCATAAATTTTACCAGAAAAGAATGCATCAAATGCCAATGTATGTCTTATTTTTTTATCTTTGTTTGGCATAGTACCATGAAATATATGTGGAGGATATAAAACAAGTTTACCTTTCTCAGGTACAATCTTTGTTGTAAGTTTTGATTGACTCAACTGTTGGGTAGAAACATTCATAATATGTTCATTTTGATATCTCAACCATGGATTAGGTGTAGTAAAAACAGTCTCTCCGCTTTGAAAGTCATCAAGGTATAAAATACCACCTATTAGCGTTTGTTGATGATTATGAGTTATATGCCTTTTAAAAGGCATAGTTTTAGTTGACCAGCAGGTAGTAATTACCATTTTTAAAGTTGAATCAAAATATAGTTGCCGTACTTCTTCCAAACATTCATCAAACCATTTAAACAGTTCTTTATGATAAAAATACTGAGTTGAGAGTTCAGCAGAATCTGTATTCTTTTTGTAATCAAGATTTTTAATTAAGGGTAGGATTTCATCAATCAATTTTTCATCACACCGGAATTCGTAGAAAGGAACCGCTAATGCATCTATTTGTTTCATGTTTATTTTAATTTAAATTGTTTTTTGTAAAAACTTGGTTTTTACGAAGTCTTTAGTATAACAGCAAATATAGCAATATGTCAACAATAATTGAGTATTGTATTGACCAAAAACATTAAATTTAATGAACCATGATAAAAAAGATAAATACTGCTATAACTAACAGGGGTTCCGAAATATGAAATTTTTAATTGATTTTAAAGCAGATACATTAGATGCTGATATAAGTGCATACCTACAACAGCACGGATGCACAGTTTTAAAGGAGTGGGATAATTTTGATAAAATCTTTTTAGTTGAAGCTGATCAAATGCCTCCAGAATCAGCCATAATTGATCGTGTTACTGAAGAAAATCACTTAGCTATACGTCCACTAGATGTAATTCCTCTTAATCCTTATTTTGGAACACATAGGGATCCTAATAAAGAATCAATTAATATTGATGTTAACGATACCAAAGACTGGTGGAAAAACTATTCTCGTAATCAACCGGAGTTTACGTCACCTACCGCAATTATTAAAAGATTAGGTCAATCTATAAGTGTGTATGTCATGGATAGTGGTATAGAAGCCTCACACCCTGAGTTTATTGACGCTAATATTACAAATATCTATAGTGTGACCCCCGGTGATTTTAGTGATAACAAAGGTCACGGTACTGCGATTGCTAGCGTAATTGTTGGCAAAACCTGCGGTATTACTGAAGCAAAACTAAAAATTGTAAAAATATTTGACCCTAATCATGCTACCACCGAACATGAATTCTTAGATGCATTAGAGGCTATCATAAACGACCATGTTGACGGTACATATAGTGTATTAAATGCAAGTTGGTCTATTCCAAAAAATGCATGGGTAGAAAATAAACTACGTGTGTTAGAAGATGAAGGTGTGTTCATCATTGCGGCCGCAGGAAATAATGGTACATCTATAGAAGATGTAACTCCTGCAGGTATGATAGATGTAATAACTGTCGGTGCATATAACAAAGATTTAAAACCATGCGACTTTAGCAACTATACCGGTGGCAGTACAATATCAGTAACAGGTGGACAAACTAATCACGGTGAATTAGATGGTTGGGCACCAGGCGAAGAAATATGGGCGGCTGGACTAAACGGTACATATGGTTATGTTGCCGGAACATCTATTGCGGCAGCCACCGGAAGTGCAATTTTAGCATGTAACTTAGCGTCACGCTCATATGAAAATGGCAGACGACATGAAGTTTTTCAAAATGATTTTTTTAGCACAGCGGTTATTGGTTCTAACACTGTACTTTTCAGTAAGCCCGATCTTTTAGATTTAACTGACCCTAAATATCAAAATAGTGTTAATATGATTGCAACTATGACAGATAGAGATAGTTATCCCTTAGTTCAATCATCAGATGAACACAGAATGTCTTTTAGAGTAGGAAATACTGATATCAATGAAAAAATTCGTTTACGAGTATATGAACCTATATTTACCAAATCTATAGAATGGATAGTTCCTTTACCAGAAAACTTTATGATTGTACCAGATGGTAGAGTATACGGGGATCCGGTTGAATCACAGGGCCCTTCAGAAGGAGAGGCTTATAAAATATATACATCTAGTTTTATGAGAACAAACACAGATGATTCAACAGAAATCATAACACTTATTATTTACGTATTACCTCAAAATTTTCAGCCCGAAACAGTGCCTTCAGATGATCTTCTACATATAACATTATTATTTAACTGTCAAAGTCTACCCCAACCTTGTATACAAAATGGTGGTTTTCAAGTCTGTGGTAATCTTTGCAATATATACTGTTGTAGTGATGGCACGGGTAAAGATTCTAACGCTTGCTACTGTGGTGCTTGATAGGATCAAATATGCTAAAATGGGCTAATCCTAATAAAGTAGGAGATGATTATTATTTTAAATTTAGAGATAACGATAATAAAAAACTACCTCCTCTTGAGGCTGCGTTTCATACAATAGAATACATAACAAAAAACTATCCAGCACCATATACATTATATTTAAGCGGTGGGGTTGATAGTCAGGCTATGTTATATGCATGGCATAAGTCAGGAGTCCCTTATGAGACTTTTTCAGCAGTTTATAATCAGACATTAAATGAGCATGATTTATGCACTCTTAGAGAATTCTCAGCACAACATGATTTAACCATTAATTACCATGATCTAGATGTAATTTCTTTTTTAGAAAATGAACATGATTATTATGCAAATGAATATTATTGCGGTAGTCCACAAGTCACTACATTTATGAAAATGGCAGACATGACTGAGACCGGTACTGTTATATTTGCTGGTCAATATATTATGTATCAAAAAAATCATGGGAATCTAGGAATTCCGGATAGAAACAATTGGAGCCTATATCACTACGGCATCAAATCTAATAAAAACATAGTACCATTCTTTTTTCTAGAAACACGTGAAGTAGCATACGCTTTTGACGTGATGTTACCGGAACTACAAAAATTTCATACACCTGGAAGTTACGGAGAAAAAGTAAAGGCTTTTCAATATTATGGATTTCCTGTGATAGGACAACTTGATAAACTTACTGGATACACAGAAATCAAATCTAAACTTAATGGGTTTGAAAAATTGAAAAATCTTTATGACACTAATCCTCCTAGACAGCCCACTGCTCAAGATAAAATCTCAAGATTAGAAAGTCAATTGAGTAATAGAAATTTTGATTTGTTGTACAGAAATAAATATGAAGCTAAATTTTTTAAGTATAAATATATTTTACTATGATTATAAACAAACTCAAAGAAAAAATGGAACAAGTTCGTGATGCAGCCGAAAATGCGGCTGCAAGTATGCTTTCAAACAAAGTAAGCATAGAAGTTCAAGAATACCGTTATAATACGTGTCACAGTTGTGAAAAACTTTACAAACCTACTGACACTTGTAAAATGTGCGGCTGTTTTATGAAGGTAAAAACTTGGATGCCAAATCAGGAATGCCCATTAAAGAAATGGCCTAAGGCGCCTGCTGCCGAATAAAAATATATCTTTGGAGTAGGTGACAGGGATCGAACCTGCATAAAACGGATTTGCAATCCGCGGCCTGACCATTCAGCGACACACCTACATATTGCTCTGGCATCCCCCGGCGGTAATTATAGTACATCAACATAGATTAATCCGGAATCTAACTCAACTAAGGTTAGCGATTCTATGCATCACACATACCTTCCACCCGCTTCCCGACAGGGACCGTTATCGCATTGCTAGCGCCGGTTAGGTTAGACCGCACATACACGCACATGTTTCCATGTCCTCTGTGTGAAACTATTACGTTTCAGAACCACCCGTAGCTGTCACGCCACTTCTCGTCCTCTGGGTCAGAGTAGCCAGCGACACCCGGCACGTTCTTTTATAAATACAGTATGGATATCCAAGACTGTATTGATATTGTTGAAAAGTTGTTGCGTCAAAACAACCATAATTACAAAGATAGCCACGAACAATTATTATATGAACGGGGTTATCTAACTGGTATGCTTGCTCGGATGATGATTGAAAATCCTATGTTTCGCCATGAAATCATAGACCGAACAAAAAAGAAATCTGGCGGATAGTATAGGATTCGAACCTATGCGCCGTTTTCACAGCGACGGTTTAGCAAACCGCTCCCTTAACCACTCGGGCAACTATCCTTAATTGGTGCCTCCACCTGGACTCGAACCAGGAACCTAGCGATTATGAGTCGCTTGCAACTAACCAATTGTGCTATAGAGGCATCATTCTTTGGTGCGACTGCCCGGAATCGAACCGGGATGCTGTTAAGCGAGAGATTTTCTTACCACTATAGTTTTCACTACCTATACAGTTTGATGGTCTGGACTATACCTTCATCATAGTATTACTACCTTAGATGCCCGCCGTCTAGTCTCTACACCTTCAAAGTGATTTCTCACTAAGCTTGGCTCGGTATTAGCATTTTACAGCCTTCACCGAATTTGACGGGTTCTACTCCTGAGATTTCCCTCAAGGCACTCAAATTTTACTCTCAAGTCTCTTGTGTCTACCTATTTCACCACAGTCGCAAATCTTGTTACTATTATATATCATACAATGATTGTAGTCAAATATTTTGGCGCACCGTAGGGGACTTGAACCCCTGGCCTCATGCGTGACAGGCATGCGATCTAACCAACTGATCTAACGGTGCATATTCTTGGTGGAGACAACTGGAGTTGAACCAGTAGTGCCATAAGGCGGAAGATTTACAGTCTCCTGGGGTTACCAATTTTCCTACATCTCCAAGATGAGTTACGGTTGCAAGACCTAGTGTCTCATTACTGAGAGAAGTATCAGGGCGATGTAACTCAAAAATTAGTATAACATAGATGTGTACAATATTAGGGTTGTTGTATACATCTATGTTATGTATTAGTATAAGCTACTTGTTTCCACACAAGCCCTTAATTGAGCGGTTACTCTGTCCATCTCATTTATTCAAAGTCTGTGTGCAGTGAGATTCTGCCTATCAGAGCCTGCAAGGGTATTTTTAATCCTCACGCTAACGGTTTTCTGCCACCGGATCTCTATCATTAATCAAACGCTATTTTAACGAAAATAGTAACGGGATTCTTGACGCAATCGGAACAGTACTCCGCCGATATCTACACTAAGGTACCCTAGTGTCATTTTGTTCTAGTATTAAACTATGCGAAATTAAAAATGTAGCTGTTAGTTGATCTCCAACAATTGCCCACGCCTCTCACCTAACTACAAAAAATTGGAGTCGCATACGGGTTACGATCCCGTCTAGTCACCTTGAAAGGGTGATGACCTCACCAGAAGTCTAATGCGACATGTTATTAGTTTTGCTGACGCACTATTTGCTATGCTCAACGGAATTGCCAGCTGGACGTACCGTTTATATACATAGTTACTTAGAGTTGACGTTTACTCAATGGCTTACATCAGCAAAACTAATAACACACTATATGAAAACACACTATGGGAACTATTAAACAAATAATCAGTACCGTCTACTGATGCAATGTCATTCGTCATTACTGCCTAACTGCCCGTCACGTTAAACAATATTGCTATTGTCGGTACGCTTCTTGTACTCTATGCGAAGCCAGTCCGTCAACTGGTTATGCTTCCATAGAGTACCTAACGGATCAGGTAACCCTTAATATGTTTACATATAGTCCCTGTAACTTAAACAGGGCTATATGAATTCTAAATTTTAAAGAACTTTGTTGAGTAGTACGATGACTTTTCTCAACTCATGCTATGATTGTATCATAACTACCATTTATTGTCAAATTCTTTCGTTTCTCTGTTTCCCAAGAACTTGTTCAATCAATCTATAACTAGAGTATAGCAGATTGAGGATTTATTGTCAAATTTTATCATTGTAGTACTTAATACTACATAAAATGCATGATGATAAATATTGTTATGACAACCTCCCTATATGATGATTTAGAATTACCAAAAAATTGCACATCTGAAGAAATCAAACAAAAATACAGAATCTTAGCACAATTACATCATCCTGATAAGGGAGGAGATGTAGAAAAGTTTAAACGAATGAAATTGGCATATGAAGTATTAAGTGATCCAATTAAACGTGAACACTATGATAGTACCGGCGATCAATATGATGATATTAATCTTGATAGTGAGGTAATGGCTAGACTAGCTATTATGATTTCACAATTTGTTCAACATATCAATCCGGAGATTGATGATTTAATATTAAAAATGCGAATTGAAATTCGTGCATTACAACAACTAACAAATAATGCCATTGTAGAATGTAACAATCTAATAAATAAAATGAACATTATTTCTAAAAAAATTAAATTAAAAAAAGAAGGTGAGAATGTATTAAAGTCTGTAATTGATAAAAAAATATTAGGACTACATACTGAATTAATTCACCATAAAAGAGGTTTAATAGTTTTTGCTAGAATGTTAGAAGTATTAGAAGATTATCACTTTAGTAATGATGAATGGCGATTACTACTAGAAAATTTTGATGGTCCGGCGTAGAGGAATCGAACCTCTATTGATAGCTTAGAAGGCTACTGTATTATCCATTATACTAACGCCAGCTAAATTTCTAACTTTCCTTTATTGTAGCAGAGATTTGATTTATTGTCAACCTTTGACAATAATATCTTGCCATCGCAAAACTGAGTCTTTATCATAATTTTGATAGCGGTTTTTCTTCCTGTTTACTATAGCAGGAAGGTATTGTAGATTGTCTTGATGATGCGGACCACCTTCACTAATTGCTATAATATGGTCTACTTCATAGCCTACAGGACAATTTTCGTAAATGATTTGTATTAGTTTACGGTCAACATCTATTGGGGTAGCACTATATTTTCGTTGTCTATATGCCTGCACCGATGATACATTTCTTGCTCTAATCTCTGCCTCTGAGTATATTTTTTTAGCTCTAGGTGTTTTTGGTGGTTTTTCTTTTTTCTGTCTTTTTACGTAAATTTTATTATTATATGTTGCAGAACAAACATGATTGACTACAAAAAGTTTTTCTTTCCGTAGTAGGATGAAATATTTTATTACATTGTTTGCATCCAATTAATGTTTTTTGATATTGTTCTAAATTTTGATAAGGCATTACTTTACGAGTTATCAAACAAGAACATACTATTTTTTTAGATTTACCATTAGATTGGCCATGCATTCGTTTATGCCCGGTTAAGGCCATAATACTAGCAAACAATTTATTACACTCTATACATTCATACATATAGTTATTTATGTTTGGCTCCACGGCTAGGACTCGAACCTAGCTAGCTTTCGCACAGATTAACAGTCTGCTGCCACACCCGGCGGCTCCCGTGGAATAATTTTGGTGCCCCCTGTCCGACTCGAACAGACCACCTACTGATTACAAATCAGTTGCTCTACCAGATGAGCTAAGGGGGCAATATGTTTATTTAACAGTATTATACACTATGATAATAAAATTCTGCTATGTTTTGGAACTCCTGCTAACAAATATTCCATTTGATCGGCAAGAATTGTTCTATGTTGTAATATCATATTTTCGTAGTGGTTTGGTACATATGGAGTATATAATAGTTCCATCTTTGCTTCTTTCAATGTCTTATGACCTTTTTTACTATTGCAATCACGACATGCTGTAACCACATTCATCCAGGTGTTTTCACCACCTTTACTTTTTGGATGAATATGATCACGACTTAATACATGAAAGTTTGGAAAATGATTTCCACAATAAGCGCATACATGTCTATCACGACCAAACAATGTTTTATTAGTTAGTGCTACACATGAATGTTTGTATGGATTGAATCCATGACCTTTGATAGCGATAATGCTACTAGCTTCTAAGTAACTTAATGTACCGTCATTTTGTATACCACCACGATATCTAGCCACAATATTGCCCATACTCCATGCGATGGCATCTTTTGCTTGATAGGTAATTGCGTCATCATTTGAGATCCACTGCCGGGGAACTCCACTGATATCTAGTGCTAGAACAGCCATAATTTACTCCTTTTCGCTTTTAGTCACTAATTGTATTTAATCATGTACTGGAGGGTCCTGTAGGAATTGAACCCACATCCCGAAGTTCGAAGCATCGTATTCTATCCATTGAACTAAGGACCCATTGGTACCAAGAGTTGGACTTGAACCAACCACACCTAGTGCTTCAAACTAGTGCTCTACCTGATGAGCTATCTTGGTTTATAAAGGCGGGAGCCTAACTATCTTATTGTTAATAAGCCTCATTAGATTGTCTCGTATAGGCAAGTTTATACACCTATCAATCATACTATAGTGTCATCACAGTTAACCCCACTGTGATTAGATTGACAGGGACTCAAACCTATCGTCTATCCCATAACTGGCACCCCCTGATGGATTCGAACCACCGAATGTCGGAATCAAAATCCGAGGCCTTACCGCTTGGCAAAGAGGGTATTTTATCTTTAATAAAGAGACTCCTTGTACACATTACATAAATGTGTCCATGCTTCAATTTCTTGTTTATGTTTTTCTAATGATTGATTCCAACTCATGTGAGTCTCCTAAAATATGGCGCCGATTTTTTTCATTTTAATTCAGGCTAACGTACACTCCCTGAAATTAGTTGCAACACAACTTGGTTCCCAGTAGAGGTAACGCTCCTCTGTCGCACGATTATCAGTCGTGTGCTCTACTTTTGAGCTAACCGGGAATAATGATTGGTAGTTGAAGTCGGACTCGAACCGACGATAAACACCGTATGAAGGTGGTGCATTGGCCGCTATGCTATTCAACCGTTTGGGGTGCTTGATGGGATTTGAACCCACGCATATCGGAATCACAATCCGAGGTCTTAACCGCTTGACGACAAGCACCATTGGTGGAAACGGTGAGATTCGAACTCACGGGACTATTTCTAATCCGTCTGATTTCAAGTCAGGTGCAATAAACCGGGCTCTGCCACGTTTCCTTTTATTATACCATATAGAAACACACTACCTCTCTTTATGGTCGGAGCCCATAGTAAAGAGTTCGGTCCTCGGTAATGTGTTTTTATATGGTAGGAGTGTTCGGGAACGATCCGAATTTTACCGGTTAAAAGCCGGTTACTTCACCTTAAAGTTTCACTCCCATAAGTCGTATGTTTGATTTTACGTGCCAATCATAGACCTATGGAAGCCTATGATGACACTATCGCTTACTATGCTTCATGTCGTTTCCTTTGTTAAAAATGTATTGTAACAGACAATTTAATTATTGTCAAATTTTGGTGCGTCCTAGAGGAGTTGAACCTCTATGTATCCAATTAACCTTTCAACTGGTTCGTAGCCAGAGGGTATAAAGACGCTTTTAATTTTTTCATGTATCTGTAATGAGTACCACTATCATTGAGTCCCAAGTGAAATAAAGCCGGACGTATTTTACCATCAAACAGTTTTAACGCATTTATCTTTTCTTCATCAGAAAAATACATTTTTTGTTTTTCTTGTCTTACTGGTCCTGTATGCCTACAATTTTTACACCAGTTAGCTTTATATGAGTTGGTATCTTTACTACAATCTACACATTTAGTAGTTTTTCTTGGTTTTAATTCTTTCTTAATTTTACGACCTTTAATCCATCCCTCAGGTATAGCGTCATTAGCAAATTTTCCATTTTCCATAGTCACTGGATTATTATACCAGCTCTTACCAAAACTTCCATTATTTTTACCAGTCCGTTGACGACATAATTCAATGTATTGGCGTTTTAACCAACCGTACATTTTGTTATTACGCCGAGTATATTTGTTACCAACCGTCATCATTTGGGCGGCATAAATCAACTTTGGATGATTATGTATTTTTACTAATAGTAAATGGGCGGTATAATGTTCTTCCGGAGTTAATCTGACGAGATTGCTAAATTCATCAGTACCACCGATACATCTAGGAACAATATGATGAGTTTCATAATCTTGATTCAGTATTCTGTTTTTTGCTCGGGCAATGAGTGTATTGTAATGATTTTCATAATTCATACACTTATTTATCATTTGCGAACAAATAACGTAAGTTCGTAGCCTGGTGCTCTATCCATCTGAGTTACGGTCGCATTCTAAAACACACTATTTGCGGCATCTCAGCCCATATCAACTTAGTGTGTTTTAGAATGCCGTGTATTGCTACACGACATGATAGGGTTGATACCCTAACCAGTAGTCTTACTTTCTATGTTATCACCATAGATTTTATGTATACTGTCCGCCCATTCTATACATTTTGCGCTGTATTACGGCTCTCGTTGCCTATTCACGCTATCTATCAATCGGTATAAGTTAGTTGGTTAACTTTCTTAATAGCCTCATGATAGACTTTAGCACGGTCAATCTTATTTTGTATCAACTGTACTACTTGTTCCTTAGTCAAAACATAATTGCTAAACCAATCTGTCTTATCTTTAGAAGTTGTGTATTCTATCTGTTCATCCATTTATTGTCAAATCCTCTGTGTAAACAAAAAACCCTGAGAGTCTTGCGATTCCCAGGGTCTTGATAAATGTAGTTATGATGTAACTTGTTACCTAGTCCCCGGGCCATGTTCCTGTGAATCATTATAGCCACGAATACTTGTTGGATATGCTGGTGCAAAGGATACAGTGGCTATTGACTGCCATTGTCCGGTATGCTTCAACATGTTACAAGTTTTATTCATCATAGTCTTTTATTTAGTCCTGGTTGTCAATTAGTGTAAACAACGTATGTTTTTTACACCTTTTTTCAATTCATGCTGAAGTATAGCATTATTTTGAATATTAGTCAACCTTTTGTTTACCCATTTTAGAGTGATACTTTTCCTATAGCATTAACTACGGCAGCAATACGACCAATAGCCATAAGTTCCTGAGTAGTCATGCCTTCTTTCTTCAATGTATCATAATGTGCTTTCACACAGAAATGACATTTGCCAATAATACTTGCGGCTAATGAATACATTTCAAATTTCTTCTTAGATACACCACCATGAGTAGCATAGGCATTCATACGCAATCCTGCAGGTAAACCCTTCATAGATTCATCATTAGCCATCTCAGTAAATGGATACCAAATATTGTTTTGAGCCATCAATGAAGCCGCAGTTTTTGCCGCTTCACGTTCTAGTTCATTACTGAATAATGGACTGTTATGTTCAATCTCAAATGCTAAACCACCATTTCCTGCGGCTAATGCTGATACATATGCAATAGCATGTGTATCAACTGGATCTAATCCTGAACGATTGATAACCGCATCAATGTTTAATTTGATATCTTTAGAGTGATCTGGGATACTATCTTTTACAGATTGCACCCAATCACCATTAATTGTGATTGGTGGCGGTTGCATTATAGTGTGTCTCCACCGATAGCACGATTACATGGGCATAGTTCACCAGTTTGCAATGCATCTAAAACACGCAATGTTTCTTCTGGGCTACGACCAACATCTAAGTTATTAACTGTGATATGTTGGATAACATTTTGTGGATCAACAATGAACGTTGCACGTAATGCCGCACCAGCTGGAGCATAGAATACTCCTAATTGATTAATCAAACTACGCTCATCACGGGCTGTATCAGCAAATTGACTATGACTAATCTTTGCTAAATCTGGATGTGCTTTTTGCCATGCCAACTTGCAGAACTCATTGTCTGTGCTACCTGTTAGTAGAACAGCATCACGGTCTTCAAAGTCAACACGTAATTTGTCATATGCTACGATTTCTGTTGGGCATACAAATGTAAAGTCTTTTGGATAGTAAACGATAATCTTCCATTTACCTGCAAAGCTTTCTTCTGTAATTGGGAAGAATGCATCTTCCGGTTGTCCCGGTTTAACACCAGTAACAACAAACGATTCTAATTTATCACCGACTGTTTTCATAATTTCTCCTTGTGTGTAGTCTCTGTGAGTATAACATACTCAGTAATATTTATACAACAAAAAGGGTAAATTATTCTTCTTTAGGTTTTAATCCATTACTGTGTTTATCAGTAGTTTTTTCGGTATCTTGATACATTCTTTTTTCTTGTGCAGTTAATGTGTTTTTATGCGTCCTGCGTGGGTTACTGCATAGAGGGCAACTCGGGATGCCGCAATCCATAGCATGATGTTTAGCTAAACGATGCGGTTCTTTTATTGCTTTATCTTTATGAGTAAGTCCATTTAATTTAGCAATCTTAACTTGTTTCTTAACAGCAGATTCATCACGGTGTCTGCGTTGTGAGTTTAAAAATTTTGCTAATTCGTTAGCCATTATATTTCTTTCTATAATCTTCTACTGCGGCTTTGATGGCGTCTTCGGCGAGGATACTGCAGTGGATTTTGACTGGTGGGAGGCTGAGTTCGTCGGCAATATGGGAGTTTTTAATGGATGACGCTTCATCCAATGTTTTACCCCTGACCCAGTCTGTGATAAGACTTGAAGAAGCAATTGCCGACCCGCACCCATATGTTTTAAATTTTGCATCTGTTATTATTCCTGTTAGTTTATCTACTTTAATACTTAACTGAAGGACATCCCCACACGCAGGGGCTCCTACAAGTCCTATCCCAACATCTTCATCAGTTTTTTTGTATGAACCCACATTACGGGGATTGTTGTAATGATCTAATACTTCCTTACTGTAAGCCATAGAGTTCTCCTATAGTGTATTTAGTATGTTTAAAAGTTGTCATTAGGATCATCTATTACTATCCAGCCTAATTTTAACAAATCTTCTCGTATCTCATCAGTTACAACACTCTCAGAGACAAACTTTTTACTCTGAATATATCCTTCTTGCTGTTCTTTAGTAAGTGCTTGAAATTCAGTATCATCTAATTCTTTAGCATCTCTAATACCACTACAATACCAATCAATGTAATCACCCTTCTCTTGCATATCAGCAATGATACCACCGGCATGTCTCCAGCTAGCACTCCAACGTTTTTCAGTTAATATAGGCCATACATCATTTTTAGTAAAGTCATTATTACACATAGCGGCATAAAGATGTTGTGCATACACATCATCACCTTTTACTTTATCAACAATCCATTGAGTAGAACGAAGGTCATATTCCATGTTATCTATTTTCCACTCATCAGTTTCTTCAAGTTCAAGTTTTTGTTGTTGCCAAGTTGTATACATTTGAATATAGGCGGCATTAGGCAATTTACCTTGTTCTTCACAACGTTTAAGATAACCTTCTTTCTGGAAGGTATTTCTATCTGGACTACTACTTATCATCTTCTACCTCTATCCATGTGTGATCTCCTAACCATTTAACTCTTGCTAAGTATTCATATTCTTCTGGTGCTCTACTAGACCAATCATTAGGACCATGAATACTTAATCTAGTAAATTGTTTTCTGTGGTCATATAACAACCAATAGATATTACCATTTGCTAACTGAAAATCATATTTAGCGGCATGAACCATATCAGTTAAATCAAGTCTATGTTTAATCTGTTCTGCTTGTTTCTGTAATACAGTTACTAGTTCCATGATTCTATCATATTCTTGTTTGGCATGCAACCTTGCAACGTTAAGCATAATGTCTTTATGCTTTTCAACGGGGACTAAATCAAATTTGGGTCCTGAACTTTCTGTTGCATAGGGTGTCACATTGCGATTGATAAAATGAATCAATGAACCAGTACCAGTAGAATCATAACTACTGACACCATTTGCAGAATTTGGTTTATCGTTCATAATATATTATATATTACTTTCATCTGCTACAACAGTTTTTTGGGTATTCTTTGACTTTTTCTGTTTACTATAGAATATATGATTACCGATCTTTGCCACCTGTTTATAAGGCCATAACGGATCTACACTTAGATTATGAAAAAACAATGTAGTATTGGGTACTACATCTGTATATGCGTCATATGCTAATACATTATATGCAATAAGTTCAGCTTGTTTATATTTTGGATTATTCTGATTGGGTTCAGCTTTACCTTCACATACCCAACTAAACTGACATAGTTTTACTTTTTGTATTTCATCATCTACTAGTTTATCTATCATATGTGTTTGATATATAACTGCACAGGGGTCATTTCCAAAACCATATGCTATTCTATTCATTACAACACGTGCTACTGCGGCTTGACCATTAAATGGTTCACTACTAGCCTCATAGAATATATTTTTAGCTAAACATTTTAATTGTTTTGTATCTACTATTTTTGCTATTTTAGGTTCTTCTACATATGTTGTTTCTACTGGCTTATTAGGTCCTAATAGTAGAACTAATGTTACAAATAATAAAGATATTAAAATTTTAATAGGTTGGCTTAAATTCATAATATATCCTTAAGCTATGAGAATTTTAGATGTTATCCCAACAATCGCAATTACAACGAATTACTTCGTCTATTGCTTCTTGTACAGAATAAGTTGATGGTAATAAAATGTCAGATGCATAAATTACTGACAGTTGAGGTGGCACTACATTACGATATCTTGAGCCTGCAAAACTACCCGGCTCAACTGCTTCACCAGTATCTATTGCTACACCATTACTATAATAACGGTCGTCAACTGGATTATAATATCCAAACGGTTCAGGTGATCCAATTTCAGTTGCTAATGTTGATGGAACACTACCACCTAATGTTCCGTTAGCAATTAACTCTGTTTCTTGTTGTTTAGTTAATTTGTTATCTATATTGTTATCTAATGGGATGCCGGCTTCTTGCAACCTAGCTTGATTACGTGCTTCACGCAACATTGCTACAAGACTTCTTCCACCAACTGTATTATAATTAGAAATAGCTTCTAATGTTTGTGAATACATATGGGGTTGAGTAAACATTGCATATCTTGGAATACTATCTACAAAAGCATATTGTGTTAAGGGAAATGCCGCTATTGTTGGTTCTCTTAAATTATTTGGTGAACTGTTAGGTACACCAATTGCCATACCTGTAGCAATTGCACGTTGTTCTACTGATAATAATGTCCCAGTCAATTCCCAATTAGTAATTAATTGCTGTGATGTTGTTGGGTTATTATTTTTAATTGATAATATTTCTATGTTGGCTGCATCAATATAACTCTGTACAACTGAATTCATTGTTGGCCATCCACCACCGGGAGGAGGAGCTATTACAACTGCACCGGCTGCACCAGAGTAAGTTATAGATGTAATTCTACCATAAGTAGTTATATTTGATGGATCAGTGCCTATTATAGCAGTTGCAGTATTACCATCTACAGTTACTGCAGGCGCAGTTGTATATCCGCCACCTCTATTAGTGTATGTAAAAGATGTACCATTATACGTAGCAGTTGCCTGTTCCCATGTTACTGCTAAGTATAATTGTTTATAAATGTTAAGTAATGTGCTTGTTTGTAAATTCTGTATCAATCCATCAATATCTATACCAACATAAGGCAATCCACTCATACATCCTAAGAAATTACTCATAGTATATGTACCGTAAGGACCATTACCCAATGAAATTAATGCTGATCCTTGTGCCGCTAATGATACATCAGTTGGAACACTAGTGCCATTAACATTTAAATTTTTAGTTGTTTCTAAACTACTAACCACTTGTGCAAATTTTTCAATTGGTACACTAGAAATGTTTTTAATTTGTTGCATTGCCGCACTAAATGTGCCGGCTGCTGTAGCAATATCGGGAGGTAATATACCATCTAAATATGCACCAAACCCTTGAGGTATAGCTTGTATATTTAATATATCAGATTGTGTATTTTCAGGTGTTATCTGTTCTGTGATAGATTGTGTAACACTTGATGTATTAGTTGCATATGCATTGCTAGTTGGACCATCTATATTTTTGCGCTCAGATGAGGTCAAACTGATATTTTTAAAAAAGCCAGCCATTTAATTTACTGCTCCAGTTTGTTGTACTGATGTAGGTGATATTAATTGACTGTTTAATCCTTCATTAACATATACGGGATAATATATTTTACTATTTGCAGTACCGCCAGTAGCGTTATATATTGGAACTGTTAATGTTGAATAACTATTAGGAAATAACTTTATTGGATTCAATAAGTCAGCCAATGACTCTAAACCTGCTGTTTTACAATTTAATGATACTAGTACATCTTTTAAATCTTGTCCTAATATAATACCAAATGCTCCGTATATCTTACGTTCTTGTTCTTTAGTTACTACTGATATATTACCCAATATCTGTTCTAATTCTGTTACAGTTATTCCACTAGCAATTAATGCAAGACTTACTGATTTGGTGATAGCATTATTTTTTTGTAATGTTGATAACAGTGTACTGGGCAAACCAAAGGTCGCTATAGATTGTAAATTTATTGCTTTACCACTAGTAATTAAATCTTGTCCAAATACAGTAGTTGCTACACTTACTCCAGTAATATCAGCCGTTATTAAATCGTCCATATTACTATATGTACCATCTAAAAATTCTTGTGAGTTATTTATAGCTAATATAGATTCATTGCTATATTCAATAAAACTATAAGATGACATAAATCCTGATAAGAAGTCTTTATATGCTCCGTTATCTGCTGATAGTCCACTATTGTAATTAAATTCGTTATAACCTTGCAATGCAAACAATCTTACATAACCCCAACGTGTTACTTCATTAGTATAATTGTAGTTACTTGCCCAATTTGGATAGCCAGTCCAATTAAATGTTGACGGAGGACTATTACCTAATGCAGGAATACTTGTAGATCCTATTGATATTAAATTATTGTATGTCGTGCTATTAACCGTGTATGACGTAGTGGTAGTTGCTGTGCCTGTACCAGACCCTATTCCAGATGCGGTAAATGTTACTCCCACTGTATTACTAGATGCGCCAATAGCTACAAAGTCAGTAGTACCTACATATGTAATGGTGTAACTGGATCCAACAGTAAAGTTTCCTGCAACAACAGTAACATGAGGTGCACCTCTACTATAAGCATCATTAATAGCATATGTAAGTAATCGTAAACAAGTATTGTTAACAATATTACCCAACTGAGTAGCAGATGATGTACTAGTACTAGATCCAACAAAGTTTACCATAATGGGATTAATATTAAACCCAATATTTTGCAATAATGAGCTTAATGTATTAACACCTAGTGGACTTTGTTTTCCTGTATCACTCATGGCACATAAACGTCGGGACTACCTTGTACGATACTATGACCGCAACTGTTTCCTGACCCTACTCTGAGTACTGGTACGCCCTCACAAAACACAGTTGGACTACCCTCTGTAGTTGTGGCTGCTTTATGCGGGGGATGGCTACGCTTACTCCAAGGTGAGTGTGGTGTAATCTGACTAACATGTAGTCCTACTTTAATTCCATTAGCAAATACAGTATCGGCGCCGCGCAGAATCGCACCGCCTTCTTGATTTGTATCACCCACACGACTTAGTTTTGCCATTTTATCCCAATACGATTTTTTTACTAGGTACCTTAATTCCAGTTGTTGCTTCTAGGTACTTGTCTTTAATATTGTCATCCGTTTCTGCATACATTACAATACTATTACTATTTAGTCTAAATTCACCCTTTGGATCTGCAGTAAATACGCTAGGAATCATTTGCATACCCTGTTGTGAGGGTGCAATGGATACTGGTTCTTCAATCTGAATAAACTCACTACCAGATTGAATTACTTTAGCAATTAATTCCTCCCCGGAACTGAGCTTAAATGTATACACATTATTTTGTTTTAATACTAGTTGCATTAGATACTTTCTGTTAATTTTTGTTTAAGTTCGGTGAATCCACCAATTAGTACCCCATCTAAAATAATTTGGGGTACTGTTCTCGCTGTTGGGATTGCTTCTAACAATTCTTCTTTTGTATATCCATCTCCAATTTTACGTTCTTCAAATTGGATACCTTTTTGAGTCATTAATGCCTTTGCTTGATCGCAGTAAGGGCAATGGTACTTTGACCATATAATTGCTGTCATATTATTTCCTTTTAAATATTTGGTAAGTCATCATACTCTAGTGATTCTGACATGATTCCTATAACGTAGTTTGTACTTTCAGTTTCTTGAAGTGCAGATTGTTTCTTGCTAGTATCACTATGTTTAGTAAACCAGGGAATAGGAGTACTCTTTGGCGCAGGATTATTATATCTAATCCCGATATCTTTTAATGCACCCATAGCAGTATAATCAACAAAGTCTTTTAACACTGCGGCATTTAATCCAATAACCGGACCCATCTTAAACAAATAGTCTGCCCAATCTTTTTCTTCACGTATAACATCCATGTAAAGCTGATAGACTTCACTTTCACATTCTGATTTAACTTGTGCGAAACGACTATCTTCTTTTACTACTTGATTGATAAGGTAGGCAGTCCAGCCTTTATGTAACAATTCATCTTGTAGAATTAAACTGATAATGTTACCATTACCAATAAAGATTTTGTTCTCAACCATTGCTAAACTTGTAGCGAATGATACCATAAATCTAAATGCTTCCAATGCGTAGCTAGCATGTAGTGCCATATAAATTGCTTTGATGTGTTCTTTTTCATTTACATCTTCACCTAACTCTTTGCGGCAATTTACTTTATGTAGTTCGTCATAGTATCTTCCAACACTACTTGCCATATCAACTATCTCTTTTGTATCATGGATAGTATTGAATACTTCTTTAGGCACATTGTAAATGTTACGAATGATATGACTATATGAACGGCTATGAATGTTTGTTTCAAAGAATGACCAATTGTAAATCAATGCTTCTAATTCAGGCAAGGATACTACCGGAGTAAACACTTGACTTGGTGCACGACCTTGCAAACTGTCTAATGCAGTTTGGCGCAATAGGTTACTAGTAAAGATGTGTCTTACTGCATCACTTGCTTCTTTGAAATCATTAGCATCTTTTGTTAATGATACTTCTTCTGGAACCCAAAAGAATCCACGTGCAGTTGTTTCAAAGTCTGCAATCTTCTTATATTTTACTTCTTCAAACCTTTGAATGGTTACGGGACCTTCCGGGTCCAAAAACATTTTTCTATTCAAATAATCTGTCTTAGTGTGTAGGTTGTATTGTTGTTTACTCATAATTTTGTTTTACAGTTGTTGTTGTGAAATCTTGTTATTGTAGATTTGCCTGAAATAAATCCACAGTGTACACAAGTATATCTTTGTTCTCTTGCTTTCTTCAAGTTTAGTATGTGTTCTTCTGATTTTTGTTTTCCTCTTAGAGGAGAAGGTTTAGTATACGCAGCCATAGATTCAACATAGTCATATCGTATTTGTTTATTCTTACAATGCCCAAAGTTACCATCTGCGGTGTACTTAACATTTGAGGGATTTGTTTCTAAATCTTTGGCACATTCAATCAACGAGTTATATGTTTTATAAAAAGATCCATCTAAGTTATATGTGTGTACTTCAATCCTTTTTTCCAATGCTGTCTTTTTTATGCCAGCTGTTATAGCATCAATGTTGTTAACATCATGTTTTTTACCTAACATACCTCGCGGATGACCGTTTTTTGATATCCAATTTTTAGTCTGAGTTGACATTGCTAACGCACATTGTTTTCTTAACCAACCAAACAGTTTATTGTTCACTCTAGCAGATGTTTGGTGAGCTGTCATTAATTGAGTAGCATATATTAAATCCCTATTACCAGGATACATTTTAATTAATAACTGATGTGCTAAAAAATGTTCTTCAGGTGTTAATATTGATATGTTGCTTTTTTCATCAGTCCCGCCTAAACACTTGGGAACTATGTGATGTTTTTCAACATAGCCTTCAAGTATTCGGTTGTTACTCCGTTCAATTAACATATCGTAGTGTTTTTTATAATTCATATTATTATTTATCTTAATCAAAGACTAATAATATTAGTAGTTAATTAAAGCTTACATGACTCACAATCAGATTCATCATCAATGTCGTTAAATCCACTTGGTAAATCCAATACAGTCTCGTCTTGACTTTTACTACCTGCTTTATTTATGAGTGAATAGTATAGGGTTTTTCCGCCCCAATACCAAAAGTTCATTAAGTTCTTAGCAATCAATGTTGTTGGAACTTTACGTTCAGGGAAATGTGCAGGGTTATAGAAAGTATTAGTACTTATACTTTGATCTACATAGGCTGCGATAACTGCCGCTGTCTTTAAGTAACCATCACAATCTTTTTGTTCCCACATCAATTGATATTTATTTTTCAATCTATGATATTCTGGAACAACTTGTACAAAACTTCCTGCTTTACTTTCTTTTACAGAGATTAAACTCATTGGCATTTCAATACCATTTGTTGAGTTAATAACTACAGAACTAGATTCTACAGGAGCTACAGCCATTTGTGTAGCATTACGGACACCATAACTACGCATCATAGCACGTAGTGCTTCCCAATTAAGTTCTGGTTCAAAGTTAGCTAATTCGTTAACACCTTTAGCACGTAATTCCCAGGGGAAGATACCTTGACCATAACGTGTTTTATCACTATGTTCACAGCGTCCACGTTCTTGTGCTAGTTCCACACTTGCTTCAGTTAAGTAGAAGGATAGATGTTCCATCCACGTCTTGACTTCAGCCAAGGAGTCTTTTTCTCCGTACTTGAAACTTCGCTTGGCGTGCCAGTAGGCAAGATTAGTGATTCCAATTCCAAGAGGTCTGATTTCATCGTTTGATAATTTAGATTGAATGGATAAAAAGTCTTGATAGTCAAGAATGTTATTGAGGCTACGATGCAATATGCGACAAGCACGGCGCATATCTTCTGGGTTACGGAACGCACCCCAATTGATACTGCCCAATGTGCAAAGAGCGATACGACCATCGCTGTCATCCAAACGTTTAAAGGATTTAGTAGGTAAAAGAATTTCACAGCATAAGTTACTCTGGTAAATTGTATGATATTCAGGATCAAAAGGTCCTTGATTCATAACATTGTCAACGAACACTAGATAGATACGTCCTGTATCTGTTCGTTCTTTAAGAATTCCACCTTTGAATACATCTTCTGCATTCATTGTTTTCTTTCTTAAGTCTTTACGTTTTTCATATTTAACATATAGTTCTTCAAACAATTCTGTATTACTATAGAATGCTTGATAAAGATCAGGAACTTCATTAGGATCAAAGAAGGTTATTTGTTCTTTGTTTTTAAATCTTCTCCAGAAGAAAGCACTAAGAACAACCCCATAGTCCATGAACCTAACACGTGTTTCGTCTGTCCCTTGATTGTTCTTAAGGACAATAAGATCATCAAACTGATGATGCCAAATTGGATAAAAAACTGTAGCACTAGCATTGCGAATACCTCCTTGACTGCAACTTCTTAAGTCGCCAAACCATTTCTTTAAAAAAGGTATCATGCCTGTGTGCATAATCTCACCACCACGAATAGGTGATCCTAATGGGCGTAATCTGCCAATCTCTAAGCCAATGCCAGCACGTTTGCTAGCATATTTAGCCATCATTTCTCCAGAAGCAAAAATACTGTCCAAGTCATCATCACTGCGGATAAGTACGCAACTACTAAACTGTTTAGTAGGAGTCCCAAGACCAGCGAGAACAGGAGTAGCAAGAGTAAAAAGACCATCGCTGGCAGCGTTGTAATACTCTTTAATGTAACGCATTCTAGCACTGTTAGGCTCTTCTTTGTGGAAGACAGTAGCGGCTGCAACCATGTATCTAATTTGTGGAGTTTCATATATTTCCTTTGTGCTTCTATTCTTTACTAAGTATTTTTCAATCAATTGCTCAATGGCGGCATAACTATATTGTTCGTCTTTAGAATGGTCAAGTATGTCATTCATCTTGTTCCAATCTTCTTCAGTATACCACTCTAGTAGTTCGCTAGTATATAATCCTGTAGCTACATTAGTTTTTACAATTTCGTAGAGGTGAGGAACTTCGTATGATCCATATACATCTTTCCTAAGCATAGATAGACGTTGTTTACCGGCTACATATTGATAGTTTGTATGTCCTATATCTGGATTGTTTTCTACATCAATCAAATCAACTACTGCACGTAATGTAATTCCATCAATTTCTTTAGTTGAAATTCCATCATAGAAGTGTAGTTGTGATTTAATCTCTACCATTGAAGGGCTAACATCTGCTATCCCTACACATATTTTTGCTACTTGTGCTTGCCATTTTTCTAACATTAATGGCTCTTTTGTCCCATCTCTTTTGGTGACGTATATTTTCATGTTTTACCCTATTTTATTATTAATTGTTGTTATATCTAACTTGCTTACTATTTTAAAATCTTTTAGATTATTACTTATCACCGTATTTGGCCAGTAATTAAGCACATATTTTGCGTTATCTACTAAGACTAATGATGTGTCATTTCCTTGAATATCAGTAGCTAGTACGAATTCTATATTAGTAATATCCATTAATAGTAGAGTATAGCACATTCCTAGACCTCTTGCAAGAGTACAATAGGTGTTTTCTACCAAAAGTTCCCAAGGACCGGGCCAAGTGGGTAAATCAATTGGATGAAGATAGTGGTTAACTAATGGGGCTTTTTGCCACCATTTATCTATTTCTATGCATTGTTGACCTAAATCGTAGTTTTTGATTTGGTTGCGTAAGTTATACCAAGATTGTAATCTATTGTCGTAAGATGATTGAAATGTATTCATTAGATAACTACTTATCTAAATTGAAAAGATTGGTTTATAAACCTAGTGCTTTATGAATGTTAGTAGCACTTATTTGTTAAAAGTTTCTTGTTCAATCTTATAACCAACATTATGACCATATGTTATAGAAGTATATAGCAATGAGGCAGTTATTCCTAAACCTTCACCTAATGATATTCCACCTGTTATTGTTATACTCATTATTATTCCTTTTATTGTACACCTGAGGTGCCGGCTACACGTGTTCTAGCTTGAGACAAGTTACCTCTATCTGTTGATGTAGCAGTATCTGTTGCATATGTTATGCGTGTTGTCGTTGAAGAAGTACCAGCTGGTACAAATCCACCACCAAACCATCCGTATGTATTGTCACAAGTACCTGAGGCTAAGTATCTTGTAGCGTTTAACGGACCACGACTACTTGCTGTTGCAGTATCATTTGCAAATGTGATACGCTGTACTGTTGATAGACTGATACCTGGACTACCACCTGCAAACCATCCATAGGTTGTGCCGTCAGTTACTGCCATATGCATTCTTGTTGCTAATGACAATGCTCCACGATTTGTGGCCGTAGCAGTATCGGTGGCATATGTAATACGATCTATATAAGTTGTAGAACTAGGCCCGCCGGTCGTTGTTCCGCCGGTGAACCATCCATAATTTTGATCACCTGTTGCTGCTTGTAAATATACTATAATACTTAAAGGGCCGCGTACACTTGACGTATTGGTGTCAGATGCATATGTTATTCTATTTACAATAGAAAGATAATAGGGAGCTGATGGGGTATATCCTCCACCAAACCATCCATATGTTGTATTATCACTTGATGATGCTAAACCAAAGCTAGATATTGATAAAGAACCTCTAGTACTAGCAGTAGTAGTATCGGTGGCATATGTAATACGTTGCACGGTTGAAACTTTTGTACCAGGGGCCGGGGAATTGGAATATCCGCCTCCAAACCATCCATCAGTTGTTGTACCTACTCCACCTGCATTACTTTGATTAGTTGCTAGTGGTCCTCTAGCAGTAGCTGTTGCTGTATCAGTTGCAAATGTTATTCTATCTATGGTAGAAATCTGCCCTGAAGAACCGCCACCTGCATTCCATCCTGCAGTTGCAGTAGGGGCGGGCGAGGGGGCCGGAGAGGGTACACCAAATGTAAACCCACCAACTGCCGCACTAAACATTATGCGTAGCCTTTACTCAATGTTGCGTAATATGTGGTACCATCATAAAAAACTGATATAATATCAACACTAGATGCCGCAGTTGACAATGTTTTTGATGCACTAGCAAATTTCATCGTACTAGATAATAGTCTGTTACCTGTACCGTCTTGTGTTAATATCAATACTGCACTAGATCCAGCCACGGCGTTACCCAATGCATTAATAGTAATATTGCCAGTCAAAGTGTAGTTAAATATAGTTCCGGTAGCTACGTTTGGAGTTAATGTAGCTGCACCTGTATTACCACCTGCAACTACAGTTTCTTTATATGCGGTAAGATTAACATTAGATGCAATTAATGTATTAGCGGAAATAACATTGCCGCCGGTAATATTACCACCACTACCACTAGTTATCAGATTACCAGCTGTGATATTACCACTTGCAGTAAATGTATTTGCACTTATAACATTAGCATTACTAATATTACCTCCGGTACCTGATGATATTAAATTACTGACTGTTGTATTGCCAGATACATTTAATGTACCAGTAATATTTGCACCTGTACCTGTTACTACTAAAATGTTTGCGTTACCGGATACACTTGTATTGACATTTCCGTTTGCAGTTACAGTTACGTTACTATTTCCGTTTACAATAGTATTACCTGCGCTTACTGTAATACCAGTTAATAGACTACCATTACCACTAAAGAAGTTAGCTGTTACTAAGTTACCTAAATTAGCATTGCCGGATGTTATATTACCAGTAACTGTTAAACTAGTTAATGTACCAACTGAAGTTATATTTGGTTGTGCGGCTGTTGTTAACGAACCGGTTAATGTAGTTGCTATGACTCCAGTTGCACCTAAATTACCTACATTAGCATTACCTGTAGCATTTAATGTACCGGCTACATTAATACCGGTACTAGTAATTACTAATTCATTTGGTGTTCCACCTGCCGAGATGTTAATATTACCATTAGCTGTTGGAATAGAAATATTACTATTACCGTTTGATATGCTAGACGTTGAAATACCAGTTAATAGACTACCATTACCTGTAAAGAAATTAGCGGTAACTAGATTACCTAAATTAGCATTACCGGCTGTGATATTACCACTTGCAATGAATGTATTAGCAGAAATAACATTTGCATTACCAATATTGCCACCTGAACCAGTGGTATTGATATTATTTGCTGAGATATTACCACTTGCAATAAATGTGTTAGCACTGATTACATTAACATTAGATACATTACCACCTGAGCCAGAAGTTACAATATTACCGACAGTGGCATTTCCCGTAACGTTTAATGTACCGGCTACGTTAACACCAGTGCCTGTTACTACTACTATATTTGCATTGCCTGCACTACTCATAGTAATATTGCCATTAGCTGATGCAATACTTACATTACTATTACCATTACTTATATTACTTGTTGATCCAGAACTTACGGTAGACCAAGTTAGTGTTCCGGATCCGTCTGTTTGCAAGTATTGACCGTTACTACCACCTGTAATTTTTACATTACCAACTGGTCCGAGTGATACATTGCTTGCACCAATTAAATTAGCTGTACCTGTACTTGTTAAACCAGTTAGTGTACCAACACTTGTAATATTTGGTTGTGCCGCAGTATAAACTGTTCCCGCTACTAATGCATTACCTACTTGTCCAGAAACATTACTACCGGGTAAGCTTGTTAAGTTAGCACCACTACCAATAAAGAAATTAGCTCTTACTGCATTACCGAGGTTTGCATTACCAGCAGTAATATTACCTGACGCAGTGAATGTATTAGCTGAGATAACATTGATATTAGATAATGTGCCACCAGAGCCCGAAGTAACTAAATTACCAACTGTAGCATTTCCCGTAACGTTTAATGTACCGGCTACGTTAACGCCTGTACCAGTAACAACCATTGTAGTATTACCAACAGCGGTTAAGTTGATGTTGCCATTACTTGATGGGATATTAACGTTACTATTACCATTACTAATGTTACTAGTAGATCCAGAGCTTACAGCGACCCAAGATAAGTTACCTGCACCATCTGTTTGTAGTACATAGTTAGCAGTACCTCCGGTAATTTTTAGATTACCAACTGCACCTAATGACACATTAGCGCCAGTGAAAGAAGTATTACCAGAAACAGTTAGATTAACCAATGTTCCTGTACTTGTTATATTTGGCTGTGCGGCAGTTGTTAGTGTGCCAGTAACATAGTTTGCGCTAACTAAATTAGCACCATTAACATTACTTGCGGTTACATTGGCAAAGGTATAGTTCGCGGTTGTGTCTAAATTGAACGGTTGTAACTTTGTAATTGCCATGTATATTTCTCTTTTTATATTGGTCTACTTGTGTAGCCCATCTATATATTTAATCCAATTTAATCTTTACGGTTGTACTACTTCAACCCAACTTGTTGTTTCTTCATCCCAATTATAGATTTTACCATCATCTGGCATTATTGTAGGGGCTTCATACAAGCATGTATCTTCATTTAATGTCCATGAATTGAATGGTTTAGGTGGTATAAATGCATCTCTTGTTACATCATATGTATATCCTATACCAGCATAATTTTTACGTAATGGTGTACCGCCTAATTTGTGTACGCCGCCACTGGTGTTATAACTTGTTTGAATCCAAGAGCTTGGCTCTCCAAATAGACCTGTATCTACTACATCTTGTTCTATTACAATAACTTGTGTTACTGTGTTGTTTTCATCTATTTTTGCAAAATGACTCATTTAATTTCCTATTTAAAATGTTATTGACCCACTAGTAGTCCATTTATATACCCTGTACCCACCGGCAACTGTTATTGTTGGTGAACCAGTGGTAGATGTTGCGGCTGGATAATTATCTGCATAACGTACAATGACGACACCAGACCCGCCGGCGTACCCTGATAAGCCGGCGCCGCCACCAGAACTAGATGAACCACCTCCACCGGTACCTGTATTTGCGGCGCCGGCGGCATTAGTAAGTAATACATAACCTCCGCCACCCGCGGCATATGTTACTGAAGAACCTGAAATAGTTGAAGTGGTACCCGAACCACCGACACCACCGTAATTGCCACTACCTGAATCTCCACCGGATCCTGCATTGCCATTAGGACCCAAACCAAGACTAGATGAACCACCACCTCCGCCGGCGTTAGCTCCCGGGCTAGTAGCATATGTTGCCCCACCATTATATCCCTGAGCCGGGCTGGTTGATGGGGTATTACCGGCGCCTCCGGCTTTTAGTGCGGCTGCATAAGTCCAAGAACCGCCGCCGCTACCGCCTGTACCACCTTGTGGATTAGTGCCGGATGTACCACCTGCACCATATCCTCCACCGGTGGACGTAATAGAACTGAATGCTGAATCATTTCCCGAAGTTCCGTTACCTGTAGTGTTTACTCCAGCACTTCCACCTGCACCTACTGTAACAGTTAATGCTACGCCCGGGGATACTGAAAAACCAGTTGCCGTTCTATATCCACCGGCTCCGCCGCCGCCACCGGCTCCGCCGCCGCCGCCGGCTACTACTAAATATTCAACTAATGAAACAGTCATTAATGGCCAGTTTGATCCCATTAAATTATTACGTACATCTGTTAATGACCATAGGCCACTAGCACTAGTAGAAGATGGAAATTGAGCCATTTTAACTTATATCCTCATAGCTACAAGTGACAATAAGAGTATTTGCAGTACCTGCAGTTGCTCCCAAACTATTATTTTCTTCCAAATAGTATTGCGTGTTCTTTTGTATAACTGTTACTGTGCCGCCAGAAGGAACTGTAACGTTACCTGCAATCGCAAATGCTGTACCACCAACGTTGGCTGCATTATACCAAGCAACGGTCACATTAGCTGTACTAGCACCGTAATTAGCTACATTGAGTGTATTTACTTTTAAACACTTACCACTACCAACAGCATTGTTTAATACTGTAGTTGCACTTGTAGTTGTTAGGTTCGCACCCGTTGTTTTACCATTGATTGTTGTTGCACTGATTATGTTTGGTGCTGCCATGTTATCCTCCGAATATTAATGAATAGCCTACTGCGGCAGCCGATGATGCTCCACCACCTCCACCACTAGTGGTTAAATTGATTGTTGTTACTTCTATATAACTGCCATTTGCAGGAGCACTACTAAATGTAATGTTAGCGTTAGCTAGTGTGTAATCTGTACGTAATACGGTAGCTCCATTATAGTTAACACTAGTTTGATTTATGCCTGTAGGCGTGGTACTTAAAGTAAATACTGTCTGTACACCATTACCTGTAAAGTTATCTACTGTTACATTTGCACCGGCTGGTGGTGCTACCCAACTTAAGTTACCTGCACCATCTGTACTTAATACATATGTGTTTGAACCACCCGTGATTTTTACATTACCTACTGCACCCAAACTAACATTTGATCCACTTAATGTTACATTTCCTGTTGTATTTAATGTACCTGCTACGTTAATGCCAGTTCCTGTTACGGTAACAATATTAGCATTACCTACTGCACTCATTGTAATGTTACCATTAGCTGATGCAATATTTACATTACTATTGCCATTACTGATATTACTAGTAGAACCAGAACTTACAGTAGCCCAAGTCAATGTACCTGATCCGTCTGTTTGTAGATATTGACCATTACTACCGCCAGTAATTTTTACGTTACCAACTGGTCCGAGTGATACATTGCTTGCACTAGTTAAGTTAATAGTACCTGTACTTGTTAGTCCGGTTAATGTACCAACACTTGTGATATTTGGTTGTGCATTAGTTGTTACTGTACCTGCTGTTGTTGCGCTTGTTGCGGCACCACTTAATGTGCCAACGAATGTTGTTGCAGTAATAGAGTTATTTGACAAGTTAGCAGTGAGGCCTGTGCTTGTTAATTCTGCTATATTGCCTGTTGCCGCATTTGCAAAGATAAGGAAGTTATTTCCTGTTCCGGCTGATACATTAATATTGTCAGCCACGTTAGCATAAGCAACGTTTAAGTTACTAACACGTGTAGTTGAAGTTACTGTTATTGGAGCAGTACCAGTAGCTACATTTGAAGTTAAGGTGCTTGCTACAACTGCACCTGCTGTATTCAGGTTACCTGCCGAAGCATTACCTGTTACTGCTAAACTAGTCAATGTACCAACTGAAGTGATATTTGGTTGAGCCGCAGTTGTTACTGTACCTGCTGTTGTAGCACTATTAGCAGTACCATAAAAGTTACCAATAAAGTAATTAGCAGTAACACTGTTACCTAAGTTAGCACTAAGTGTAGCATTTACTATATTAGCAGATATTACATTAGCACCACTGATGTTACCACCTGTGCCAGCACCTGTAGTGATATTACCAGCGGATAGATTACCTGTAATAGTAGTATATCCAGTAATGTTTGCACCAGTACCGGTAATAGTCATTACATTAGCATTACCAACTGCACTGAATGTTATATTGCCATTTGCAGTAGCAATACTTACATTACTATTGCCATTACTGATATTAGATCCGCCACCGGCTGTTTGAGCTACCCAACTTAAATTACCTGCACCATCAGTACTTAATACATATGCGTTTGTACCACCACTAATATGTAAGTTAGATACAGTACCCAAAGTAACGTTAGCTGTATTTGAGAAGTTAACTGTACTAGAAGAATTACTTACTGTTAATCCAATTAAATTACCAACACTGGTTAATGAACTAGTAACAATACCAGTAGCAAGAGTTGTTCCTGTTAAGTTAGCGGCATTAGCTGTTATTGCTGTATTAGCTGCTGCTGTTAATTGACCTTGACTATTAACCGTAAACGTTGCAACTCTATCGCCATTGCCATAACTGCCGGCTGTTACAGTTGTATTAGAAATACTGAATACACTGCCAGTTAATGTTAAACCAGTACCTGCTGTATATGTACCTGCACCACTAAACTGGGTGAATTCAATGTTATTACCAGCAGTACCAATTGCCGTAACAGTACTGGTTTGTACCCAACCGGTATTATCATATAGTGTACCACCTGTGCAGAATACAAAATCACCTGCTTCTACTTCAGGTACAGTATTATAATCAGTTGCACGTGTAATAACGGTTGCGTTACTCCAAGTATATATACCATTAAATACTGCATTTGCCTCGTTCTTAACTAAAATACGTGTACCTGATGTTTGTACATTTACACCGTCTATTAAGTTAAAAGTGCCAGTAGTTGTCAAGTTTGCACCTACTCCACTAGAGCCGTTATTATATGTTATTGTTCCACCGGTAATAGATGCTAGTGTTGTTGGTGTCGCGGCTGCTACTGCATCATGTATGTTTAGTCCTTGAGCAACGTCATCAACATATTGTTTTGTTGCGGCATCTGTGCTTGCAACCGGTGTAGCTAAATTAGTGATGTTAAAACTATTTAAATTAACATTAGCACCAAATAATCCTGTACCGGATACACTTAAACTAGTTAATGTACCAACACTTGTTATGTTTGGCTGTGCATTTGTATATACAGTACTTGCTACTAATGCATTACCCACTTGACCAGAAACATTACCACCTGCTACACTATTAGCAGTAGTTGCAAATGTAGCTAAATTAGCTGTGCCATATAAGTTACCAATAAAATAGTTAGCTGTTACCGCATTACCTAAATTAGCATTACTAGCTGTTATATTACCGCTAGCTATAAATGTATTAGCGGAAATAACATTACCACCGGTAATATTACCACCACTGCCACTAGTTACTATGTTCCCTACACTTAAGTTACCGCTGATGTTAGCTGTACCTGTAATGTTTGCCCCAGTGCCTGTAATAACTAAAACGTTTGCATTTCCTACAGCACTAATATTAACATTTCCATTTGCGACTGGAATACTTACATTGCTATTACCATTTACAATTGAATTACCGGCACTTACTGTAATACCAGTTAATAGACTACCATTACCACTAAAGAAGTTAGCTGTTACTAAGTTACCTAAATTAGCATTACCTGAACTGATGTTACCAGTAACTGATAAACTACTTAATGTTCCAACTGAAGTAATATTTGGTTGTGCGGCTGTTGTTACAGTACCCGCTGTTGTAGCTGAGTTGGCTGTACCATAAAAGTTACCAATGAAATAATTAGCAGTAGTTGCATTACCTAAGTTTGCATTACCGGCTGTGATATTACCACTCGCAATAAACGTATTTGCACTGATAACATTTGCATTACCAATATTACCACCACTACCGGTTGTATTGATATTAGTTGCAGTGATATTACCACTAGCAATAAATGTATTTGCTGAGATAACATTAGCATTACTAATATTACCTCCGGTACCTGATGATATTAGATTACTTACTGTTGTATTGCCAGATATATTTAATGTACCGGCCACATTAACACCAGTACCAGTAACTACCATAACTGTATTACCAACTGCTGTTAAGTTGATATTGCCATTTGCGGCTGGTATATTTACATTACTATTGCCATTTGCTAATGTAGCACTTGAGCTAATACTTACCCAGTTTAGTGTTCCGGTTCCATCTGTCTGTAAGTACTGTCCATTACTACCACCTGTGATTTTTACATTACCAACTGGTCCTAAACTAACATTACTTGCACCAGTTAAGTTAACTGTACCTGTGCTTGTTAAACCAGTTAATGTACCAACACTTGTTATATTTGGTTGTGCCGCAGTATAAACTGTCCCCGCTACTAATGCATTACCTACTTGACCGGATACATTAGATCCTGCTACCGCATTTGCAGTGGTTGCAAATGTTGCTAAATTTGCTGTTCCGTAAAGATTACCAGTAAAAAAGTTAGCTGTTACTGAGTTACCTAAATTAGCATTACCAGCAGTAATATTTCCACTTGCAGTAAATGTATTAGCTGAAACAACATTGATGTTAGATAATGTACCACCACTACCACTAGTAACTAAATTACCGACTGTTGCATTACCGCTAACAGTTAAATTACCCAATGTACCTACACTAGTAACTTGAGTTTGACTAGCATTTACACTAAAGGTACTACCTGTTAATGTTAAACCCGTACCAGCTTGATATGTACCAGCTCCTGAAAACTGAGTGAATTCAATGTTATTACCAGTAGTACCAATTGCAGTAACAGTACTTGTTTGTACCCAACCGGTATTATCATATAGTGTGCCACCTGTGCAGAATACAAAATCACCTGCTTCTACTTCAGGTACAGTATTATAGTCAACCGCACGTGTAATTACCGTTGCGTTACTCCAAGTATATATACCATTGAATACTGCGTTTGCTTCGTTCTTGACTAGAATACGTGTACCTGATGTTTGTACATTTACACCATCTATTAAATTAAATGATCCAGTAGTAGTTAGATTTGCACCTACTCCACTAGAGCCGTTATTATATGTTATTGTTCCACCGGTAATAGATGCTAGTGTTGTTGGCGTTGCGGCTTGTACACTATCATGTACGTTCAAGCCTTGAGCAACATCATCAACATATTGTTTTGTTGCGGCATCTGTGCTTGCTACTGGAGTTGCAAGATTTGTTATATTAAAACTGTTTAAATTAACATTAGCACCAAATGATCCTGTACCAGAAACACTTAAACTAGTTAATGTACCAACTGAAGTAATATTAGGTTGTGCATTTGTATATACAGTACTTGCTACTAATGCATTACCTACTTGACCAGAAACATTGGCTCCGGCTATACTTGTTAAATTAGCACCACTACCAATAAAGAAATTAGCTGTTACTGCATTGCCTAAATTAGCATTACCAGCAGTAATATTACCGCTAGCTGTAACTGTATTAGCAGAGATTACATTTGCACCGGTGATATTACCACCTGATCCAGCACCTGTAATAATGTTACCAACAGTAGCATTACCGGTTACATTTAATGTTCCTGTAATATTTGCTCCAGTACCGGTAACTACTACGATATTAGCATTGCCAACAGCACTCATGGTGATGTTGCCATTTTCTGTAGCAATATTTACATTACTATTGCCATTACTAATATTGCTGGTGCTACCTCCACCGGATTGTGCTATCCAAGAAAGATTCCCTGATCCATTTGTGCTTAATACATAGCCGGAAGAACCGCCGGTAATAATAATATTACCGACATTGCCTAAGTTAGCGTTATTACCAATAGTAATATTACTTGTGGTAATATCACCATTGGATAAAATAACGTTCACTAGTGCGTTGGCTTCACCTACGGTGATACCATCAACCGAAATGAAGGGTTTCTTTGCCATTCTTTACTTTCTGCTTACGCTACCACTAGAGATTTACAGTTATTACCGTGAAATCTAGAAAAAGCACCTGAGCCTTTACCTTCTTTATTACATTTAGAACAAACCCACTTAACTTGTGAGTTATGTGTACCCTTCTCAATTTGTTTTTTTGCTTTTTCCTTTTGCCATTCTTTATTATTGATATGACTAGTGCCTGCTTCAAAATTCAGTTTTCCTGGATTAGTATCTCCTAAAAAATTATGAGTGTTATCTTTTATTCTTTTTAAATTATTTTTTTTAGCAAACTCTGATCCCAACCAAGGATGCGTTCCATTTTTAACCCTCATTAATGCTTTCTTTTTTTGCAATTCTGAATTTTGCCACGGATGTACACCATCTGCAACACGTTTATTTTGCATATTTTTTTGAAAATCTTTTCGTAAAAAAGCATGAGTTTTATTCTTTATTTTTTCTTGTTGAACCAAAGACGACAAAGTTGATAGTTCTGATGTGGTCATTTGCATTCTAACACCTATTAGGTAACATGCACCTAAATCTCCTTGAGAATAATGAATATCATAGTGCTCTTTTATTGAAATACACTGTAAGTTGTCAACGGAATTATTTTTATGGTTACCGTCAATATGATGAATTTCGTATGTTCTACCAAACTCATCAATTGGTATAGGACCATTAATACTTTCCCAAATTTTTCTATAATGTTGCATCTCTTTGTGTATATCCTTAAATGACTCTAAATTGGGTAGTCCATACAGTTGAGTTACTACTTGCAGGGGTAACTTGCAACGCAATATTACTTCCTGATATGTTAACTGATAATGACCCAGTTGATCCTCCTATATTGACTGTTGCAAAAGTAGAATAATCTGATATGGTTCCATTAGTAACTGATACAACTGTAGCTACACTGTATTTAGCACCGGCAGCATCTACCCCTTTAACTAAATATTCTACTCCTGTTATATAAGAACTAGTTAATGCAATTGTTGCAATTGTTTGGTTTGGTGTAGTTGAAGATGTAGTAACATTAGCAAAATAAACAGCAGAGTTACTAATCTGGACGCCCGAATTAGCGACCGCAACACCGGTTGTAATTACATTACCACCATTAATGTTACCTGTAGCATTTAATGTACCGGCTACATTAACTCCTGTACTAGTGATTACTAATTCATTCGGTGTTCCACCTGCTGAAATATTAATATTACCATTAGCTGATGGAATAGAAATGCTACTATTACCATTAGCAAACACACCTATTAAATTACCAGCAGTAACATTACCTGTCACAGCTAAACTTGTTAATGTACCAACACTAGTGATGTTAGGTTGAGCATTTGTTGTTACTGTGCCAGCTGTTGTTGCAGATCCGGCTGTTGTTGCGGTAGCTACTGACAAGTTAGCAACAGTTGTAGTTGATGTAACTACAAACGGTGCAGTACCTGTTGAAACAGTAGAAATTAATTGACCAGTTACATTAGCATTACCAGCAGTAACATTACCTGTTACCGCCAAACTTGTTAATGTACCAACACTTGTAATATTTGGCTGTGCGGCTGTTGTTAATGTACCAGTGAATGTGTTAGCACTAATGTTATTAGCACCCGAAATGTTACCACCAGCTCCACCTGTTGTTAGATTTCCAACAACTGCATTACCGGTTACATTTAATGTTCCTTCAATATTTGCGCCAGTGCCTGTAACTACTAATGTTGTATTTCCTACAGCAGTTAGATTAATATTACCATTTGCATTTGGTATGTTAACATTACTATTACCATTAGCTAATGAACCAGCCAATGTACCAACAAATGTAGTTGCTGTGATAGAATTATTAGATAAGTTAGCAGTTAATCCTGTACTTGTTAATTCTGATACATTACCTGTTGCTGCATTTGCAAATATAAGGAAATTATTTCCTGTTCCGGCTGCTACATTAATATTATCTGCTACGTTAGCATATGCAACGTTTAAGTTAGAAACACGTGTTGTACTTGTTACTGTTAATGGAGCAGTGCCGGTTGCAACGTTAGAAACTAATGTGCTTGCTGTTACTGCACCTGATACGCCTAAACTTGTTAGTGTACCTGTACTTGTAATATTAGGTTGAGCATTTGCAGTTACTGTTACTGCAGTTGATGCGCTTGCTACTGTGCCAGTAACGTTAGCACCTTGAATATTACTTAAATTATTACCAGAACCACTAAAGAAGTTAGCTGTAACTAAGTTACCTAAATTAGCATTACCTGAACTGATATTGCCAGTTACTGCTAAACTTGTTAATGTACCGACACTTGTGATATTTGGCTGTGCGGCTGTTGTTAATGTACCAGTGAAGAAGTTAGCAGAAACTAAGTTTGCACCAGTAATATTACCACCAGAACCTCCGCCTGCAATGATATTACCTGCTGTTAGATTACCAGTAACATTTCCGTTACCGTTAACTAATATTCCTGTGCCAGTAACAACTAATACGTTAGCATTGCCAGCTACACTGGTTGTTACATTACCGCCGGCAGTTGCAATACTAACATTACTATTACCATTTGATACACCGGCTGTACCGATAGTAATAAATGATAATCCACCTGAACCATTTGTACTTAAAACTTGTCCACTTGAACCACCGGTAATAGTTACATTACCGACTGGACCTAAATTGCTTGTACCACCTACTGTTAAATTAGCTAATGTACCAACACTTGTAATATTTGGTTGAGCATTTGTATATACTGTACCTGCCACTAGTGCGTTACCTACTTGGCCAGAAACGTTACCACCTTGAATATTACTTAAGTTATTACCAGAACCGCTAAAGAAATTAGCTGTTACTAAATTACCTAAATTAGCATTACCTGAACTAATGTTACCTGTTACTGCTAAACTTGTTAATGTACCAACACTTGTGATATTTGGTTGAGCATTTGTTGTAAGTGTACCAGTGAATGTGTTTGCACTAATATTATTAGCACCACTTAAATTACCACCCGAACCTCCACCTAAACTAACATTTCCGGTAGCATTTAAATTACCTGCTACGTTAACTCCGGTACCTGTAACAACCAATACATTAGCGTTTCCGCCAACAGACATGTTAACATTGCCATTAGATACTGGAATACTTACATTACTTGTACCATTTGATATACCAGATGAATTTATTGTTATAAATGATAAACCACCTGAACCATTTGTACTTAAAACTTGTCCACTTGATCCACCTGTAATAGTTACATTACCAACAGGACCTAAGTTACTTGTACCTGCTACTGTTAATGAACTTAATGAGCCAACACTTGTAATATTTGGCTGAGCCGCAGTAGTTAGTGTACCAGTTAATAAACTTGCACCAATTGTTCCGCTATTAGCATATACATTACCAGCAGTTACATTTGCTGTAACTGCCAATGAGCCTAATGTACCAACACTTGTTAAACTTGAAGTTACTATTGTTGAAGCAAGGGTGGTACCTGTTAAGTTGGCTGCGTTAGCAGTAATTGCTACGTTAGCAGCCGCTGTTAATTGACCTTGACTATTAACAGTAAATGTAGCATTATAATCACCGTTACCATATGCACCTGCAGTAACAGTTGTGTTAGCAATACTGAATTCAGTACCATTTAATGCTAAACCGGTGCCTGCTGTATATGTACCGGCGCCTGAGAATTGAGTGAACAATATTGGATCAGTACCAATAGTAGTTACTGATGATGTCTGTACCCAACCTGAGTCATTGTATGTAGTACCGTCTTGTACGAATATGAAGTCACCTGCTTCAACTTCCGGAACAGTATTGTAATCACTTGCTCTTGTTAGAACAGTTGAACTTGTAACAACGTAAACACCGTTATATGCCGCATTTGTTTCGCTCTTAACAAGAATACGACTAGTTGTCACTGCGGTGACATTACCATCAAAAGTATTTGCACTTGTGAAATTCTTAGTTGGTGAACCTGATAGTGTCAATGTTGCACCAACGCCTGCTGTACCATTATTATATGTGATAGTACCGCCAGTCAATATAGCAAGTGTATTAGTTGTTGCTGCCAATGCTGCATCGTGTACGTTTAGACCTTGAGCAACGTCATCTACGTATTTCTTTGTTGCGGCATCAAAATCTGATAATGGAGTTTGTACGTTAGATATAATAAAATTACCAACGTTAACTGTACCAGTACCTGTTGGAGTCAAATTAATATTTTGATTAGAACCAGTTGCGGTAATTGTTACACTACTTGTTCTACCAACAATCAAATCTGTAACAACGTTTGCATTAGAAACTATGTTGCCAGATGCGGATACTATTCCACCAGTATTTAAGTTACCACCATCAATATTACCAGTTGCAACTATTAGACCAGCTGTACCTAAATTACCAACGTTAGCATTACCTGTTACACTTAGTACACCGGCTGTTGTTAAGTTACCACCAGATACATTACCAGTTGCAGATACTACACCAGTAGTAGTTAAATTACCACCACTTACATTGCCTGTTGCAGTAATCGAACCTGCAGTACCTAAATTACCAACATTAGCATTACCTGATGCATTTAATGTACTTATGAATGTTGTATTTGATAAGATAACACCATTTGCATTTGAAGAAATTGTTTGATCACCTAGCGTAATAGTAGTGCCGGATAAGAACAAATCTTTCCAGTAATATGTACTATTACCTAAATTATATGTGTTAGATGTTTTGGGTATTAAATTACCTTCAACATTACCTGAAATCTTTAGATCACCTATATTAGCAGTACCAAGTGTATTAAAGTTGGCACCATTAACATTGCCTGTTGCTTGTACTACGCCACCTGTAGTTAAATTACCACCACTTACGTTGCCGGTTGCAGATACTAAACCAGTGGTAGTTAAATTACCACCACTTACGTTGCCGGTTGCAGTAACTAAACCTGCAGTTCCTAAGTTACCAACGTTAGCATTACCTGTTACACTTAGTGCTCCGCCCGTATTTAAATTTCCACCATCAATGTTGCCACTTGCAACTATCAAACCACCTGTACCTAAGTTACCAACGTTAGCATTACCTGTTACACTTAATACACCGCCTGTTGTTAAATTAGCACCGGACACGTTACCAGTTGCGGACACAACTCCACCTGATATCAAATTACCGACGTTAGCATTAGATGTAATAGTAACTAAATTACTTGCCTTGTTAAAGGTAAATGCGGTGCTTGTATTAGCATTACCATTGTCATTAAACACAACACCTGTATTTGAACCAGGAATGACAATATTACCTGAAATGTTACCACTAATATTACCAACAAAGTTATTAGCAGTAATGTTGCCGGACACAGCAAGAGTACCATTACCATATGCAATTATGGTATTACTAACGTTACCATCACTAACTGTTAAACCAGTTAAAGTTCCAACACTTGTAATATTTGGCTGTGCGGCTGTTGTTAAGGTACCTGTTACATAATTAGCAGTTAACAAGTTACCAGCATTGACATTCGTACCGGCAATATTACCAGTAACAGTCAATACATTAGTTGACTGATTAAAGGTAAAGTTAGCACTACCGCCAAATTCACCAGCATCATTAAACTGAATCTGGGTATTTGAGCCACCTGGAATACCACCAATATCCCATGGATTACCATTAGCATATAAGAGATTATTGGTTAATACATTTCCTGCCGAAATGTTTGCCGTAAACGTGCCATTATTAGATGTTATGTCACCGTTTGCTAATATAATATTTGCTGGTACTTCACCTACTGAGAAGCCAGCTACTGAGTTTAGTGCTTTAATTGCCATTTTGTTGTGTCCTTATATTTATATTTATCTTTTTCGTAATTTATGTATTGGTATATCACACCAAATACTTAGAAATTAGCATATTATATTCTGTTAGATTTGAAGAATCCGGAGTTACTACCAACTCTAAAGTTGGTGTTGGCCCACTTCCATTATATATTACACTAAAACTGCCCACCCCACCGTTTATAAACAATCCACCATATTCGTTATATGTAACAGTTGTACCTAATATGGCGGCTGATATCTTACATGATTGTCTAGAAGCACCTACATTATCTGTTGCAATAATGGTAAAATCAATAGCAGACAAGTCTGCCACAGGATAATCCCATAATAATTGATTAGCAGATGTACTAGCTGTTGTAGCAAAATATACAGATGTAGAATAAAATGCATATATTCCATATCCCATCTGGAATGTGTTTGCTGTTAAATGTCCTGATACAGTTAAACCTGTTAATGTACCTGTACTTGTAATGTTTGGTTGAGCATTTGTATACACTGTACTAGCTACTAATGCGTTACCTACTTGACCAGTGACATTACTTCCTTGAATATTACTTAAGTTATTACCGGATCCACTAAAGAAGTTAGCTGTTGCAAGGTTACCTAAGTTAGCATTCCCGGTACTGATGTTACCAGTTACTGATAAACTTGTTAATGTTCCAACACTTGTAATATTTGATTGGGCCGCTAAAGTTACATTACCTGCGTAGTTAGCAAAATTAGCTGTAACTGCACTAGTTACATTACCGGTAACATTACTTCCCTGAATATTGCTTAATAAATTGCCCGACCCACTGAAGAAGTTAGCTGTTATTAGGTTACCTAAATTAGCATTGCCTGCAGTAAGATTACCAGAAATATCTAATGAAATTAATGTACCAACACTAGTAATATTAGGTTGAGAATTATTAGTTACCGTACCCGCACTTACTGCATTACTGGCTGCTACTCCTGTTAATAAACTACCGTTTCCAATAAAATAATTAGCAGAGGCTGCATTACCTAAATTTGCATTTAATGTTATTATATTACCAGTGAAGTTAGCAGTATTACCACTAAGTGCCAAATTAACAGTTAAATTATTTGTAATACTATTACTTGAAACATTTGATGTTGTTGCTAATAAATTGGCAGAAACAGTGTTAGCAAAAACAACATTAGCGCCAGTTACATTGCTACCAATTAAAGTAAGACTTCCTGTAGTAGTTAAAGTACCTTCTACATTAACACCAGTACCTGTAACTACCATAGTAGTATTGCCTACTGCGGTTAAATTAATATTGCCATTAATATTAGGTATATTTACATTACTATTTCCATTAGCTAATGCACCTATAAAATTACTAGCAGTAACATTACTAGAAACATTTAATGAAATTAATGTGCCAACTGATGTGATGTTTGGTTGTGCATTATCAGTTACTGTACCTGAAGTTGCCGCATTGCTAGCCGCTACTCCAGTTAATTGACTACCGTTTCCAATAAAAAAGGTTGCAGTAATATTACCATTAGATGTTACTGCAGAACTAATTTGTACTGTTCCAGTACCATTTGGAGCAATAATAATATTGCCATTTGCAGTTGTACTACTTATCGTAGTACCGGTAAAATTCAAATTACCTATAGTAGTATTATTAGGTAAGTTTGTTACACCAACTTCGCCTATATATCTATAACCAACAATGTATAATACTTTACCAGAAGTCAACGACGCCGGTATTGTTTCACCAATAAAGTTTAATACTCCTGATTGATAATTATAATAATATTGTCCTGTACCACCAGAGCCGGCTGCAAAAATCTGTGTACCAGTTAAAGTTGGATTAGCAACTCCTGGATTATCAACCCAAACTTGTACTGTATAGGTAGCGCCAAATTCTGAAGGAATCCAATATGTTAATTCGGTTAGCCATGTTGGATATATTCCACCAATTGGAACAGTTGTATTATCTGCAATACATTCTATTGCATTTGCGCCAGTATATGCCTGAACAATACCTGCAGTTGCTGTTGCGGTTGATGGGATTTGATCTGATTGTGTCCAAATTGTATCACCACGTATTAAAAGAGGACTAGGAATATTTTCGTTACTAGGACTCTTATTAGTAGCCGTATCGGTTTTTGTAACACCGAATGCCTGTTTATATAATAAGTCAACAATTTGTGATTGTGATACTGCCATAATTAGTTACTCGCAGTCTGTAAAGAAAGAGCGGTCACTGATTGCCCACTTGTTAACTTAATACGTATGTAAATTTCACTAGTTGCTGTACTAGAGCTACTTACTGTACCAAATGTTGCTGTTACTGATTTATTAGTTTGGGCACTATTTAACGGGGCTACTCCCCCCAAGGCACAACCATTACTACCATTACCTGGGCTATTCACCCCTGGTATACCTGCTCCGGCATATGCTATACTCATATCAATCCATCCATTTGCACTACTTGTACTATCAATAACACTTCCCGGTAATGCTATCCATAATCCTGCAATAGTACCAGTCCACTTAATATCAAATTTAGAAACAGATGTTCTAATAATTTTAAAAGTAAAATACTGTGAACCAGTACGTCCGGAACTTAAATTAGGTCCTAACGGTAAATATCCAGTACTATAATTTGTTTGGTCATGCTTTAATATATTAGCAACAACAGTTGAATCATATGTTTGTAATGTACTTGATTGACTATTAAAAGCGGCTGCACTTGCAGTATATACCGGAGTGTCAGCACTACCTGGATTAATAATTCTAAATGCTAAACCAGATCCAGTACCAATAGTTGATCCAACAAATACATTTGCTTCTTCAATCGTTGATGCAGAACTAACAGTACCTGTTTTGTACAATACATTTGCAGCCAAAGTTGATGTAAATGCTTGTGTAGCAGAGTTATAGCTGTTGTTTGATGATAATGAAGGACCAGTACTACTTGCACCAAATCCAGATATAATAGTTGCAGTAGTTGATATAGAAGCATTACCAGAACTTACATATAAGTTTTGTGCTAATGGAGTTGTTACTCCCGCTGCCGAGTATGTTACACTACTTGGTGTACCAAATGCTCCACCTGATGTACCTGTAACAAACGTATCACTTGTTGGATACATATTACCACTTAATTTATTAACATTAGCTGTTAACGTGAATATGTTTGTGTTGGTATAATGAGGAACTGTACTTGAATATGTATAACTTGGTGATACAGGTGGAGATATAGTTAATGAACTAAAAGAAGGAGTTCCCGGTGCACTAGAATCATAATACCAATTTGCAGTATTTGTATTACTTGCCGCACTATCAGCAATATAAACTTCATTCCAACCCTCGGTTACAGTGCCTGCGGCTCTTGAGGAGAATACGCTCCAAAAGCCGGCTGCAATATTTGCATTAGCAACATTATAATCATAGTTATTAAATATAACCAAATTACTATAAGTTCCGTTACCATTTAAACTACTTGTAAGTGTTCTATTACCTGCATCTGCACCATTTAAAAATGCTGTTATTGTTCCAGTGTCTCCTGGACCTGCTACTGTGATGTTACCAGTGACATAAGAACTGGCTCTACGAACATTAGTTACTGTTGTACCACCGGCTACTGATTTATTAGCTCCGGGTGTATTATCAGTTTGAGTGAAGTTTGCCATACGATATGTTGACAAAGTACTGATAGCAATTGATTGACTAGCGGGGAACGTTGGGGGAGAAGGAGGAACTAATTTTCCTAATACTACATTTAATTGAGCTATTGCATTTGACACAGATGATGAGTTTGTTAAAGTTACAGCATTACTAATTAGATTACCTTGAGTAGGATTACCTAGTGCTATATCAGTTGCGCCACCTGCTGTATTTGGTATAGTTACTAATCCGGTAACATTCAATGTTCCTGTTAAATTTGCACCTGTACCGGTCACAGTTAATATATTCGCATTACCATTAACACTTATATTTACATTACCATTAACAGACGGAATACTAACATTTGATGTACCGTTTGACAGACTTCCAGTAGCAGAAACATTTGTAAGTAAGCTACCATCACCTTGAAAGTAATTAGCTATAGCCAAATTACCAAGATTAGCATTTAATGATTTTATATTACCGGTAAAATTTGCAGTATTACCTGACAACTCAAGGTTTATTGTTGCATTAGATGTAACAATATTGTTAGAAACACCTATATCAAAAGATGTTATTTTGGTATTGGCGTTTATGTTATTTGCTAATACATTACCAGTTAAATTTATACTAGTACCAGTTGCGGCGCCAATATTAGGAGTAGTTAGTTGTGCATTTGCTTTAACTACTACATTACCTCCTGCAATTTCAGTAGTGACATTATCAACATTTACACTGAATACTGTACCCGTTAACGTTAAACCACTACCTGCTTGATAAGTACCAGCACCACTGAATTGTGTAAATTCAATTGGATCAGTGCCAATAGTAACTACAACAGATGTTTGTACCCAACCCGTATTATCATAAAGTGTGCCACCGGTTATGAAAGTAAAATCACCTGCTTCTACTTCTGGTACACTATTAAAATCAGTTGCACGAACAATTGTTGTACTATTTGCCCAAGTATAGATACCATTCCATACTGCATTAGCTTCATTTTTAACTAAAATACGTGTTCCACTAGTTTGTACATTTACTCCATCTATTAAATTAAATGATCCAGTTGTTACTAAGTTTGCACCTACTCCACTAGCACCATTATTATATGCAACAGTACCACTAGTAATTATATTCAAAGTTGTTGATGTTGCTGCCTGACAGGCATCATGTATGTTTAAACCTTGAGCAACATCATCAACATATTGTTTTGTTGCGGCATCTGTACTAGTAACAGGCGTCCCTAAATTTTGAATTCTATAATTGGCAACATCTACATGACCATTGCCAGAAGGACGTAGTTCAACATAGTTATTTCCCGGTGCGGCATATATTGTTATATTGCCAGCCTGAGATGTTAACGTATTTGAATATAATGCACCAAATGTTCCGTTGCCGTTCGCTGACACATAACCAACAATGTTTGCACCTACATTACTTAAAGTATATACATTTGTTGTGCCAGTAACAGAAACTGTTACATTACCATTTGGAGCTATTCTAACATTACTATTTCCATTAAATATCTCATTGGTTTGTATAAAATTAACAGTAGCTAGATTACCTAAGTTAGCATTTAATGATGTTACGTTGCCACTGAAATTAGCAACATTACCATTAAGTTGCTGTGATACATTTACATAATTAGCAGTAGCTAGATTACCTAAGGTAGCATTTAATGATGTTATGTTGCCACTGAAGTTAGCTGTGTTACCACTTAACTCTAAATTAACAGTTAAGTTATTCGTTATTGTATTACTTGAAACGTTTACATAATTGGCTGTAACTAGATTACCCAAATTAGCATTTAAAGATGTTACGTTACCAGTGAAGTTGGCTGTATTACCACTTAACTCTAAATTAACTGTTAAATTACTAACAATTAGATTACTTGATACATTTACATAATTAGCAGTAGCTAAGTTACCCAAATTAGCATTTAATGCTGTTAAGTTACCACTGAAATTAGCAACATTACCATTAAGCTGTTGTGATACGTTTATGTAATTAGCAGTAGCTAAGTTACCCAAATTAGCATTTAATGCTGTTAAGTTACCACTGAAATTAGCAGTATTAGCTGAAATGTGTGAATTAACGGTTAGATTATTTGTTGTTGTGTTGCCAGAAATTTCGGCAGTTGTTGCTGATAGATTGCCACTAAAAATATTAGCAGTAATTACATTAGCACCATTGATATTTCCGCCAAACATTGTAATATTGCCAGTGCCAGCTGTGCTTAAATTACCTGCATTTAAATTACCAATAAAGTTAGCCGTATTACCACTTAACGCTAAATTAACAGTTAAATTATTTGTTATTGTATTACTTGATACGTTTACATAATTGGCAGTAGCCAAGTTACCTAAATTAGCATTTAATGCTGTTATGTTGCCGGTGAAGTTGGCTGTATTACCATTAAGTTGTTGTGATACGTTTACATAATTGGCTGTAACTAGATTACCTAAATTAGCATTTAATGCTGTTATGTTACCAGTGAAATTGGCTGTATTACCACTTAACGCTAAATTAACAGTTAAATTATTTGTTATTGTATTACTTGAAACGTTTACATAATTAGCAGTAACTAGATTACCTAAATTAGCATTTAATGCTGTTATATTACCGCTAAAGTTGGCAACATTACCATTAAACTGTTGTGATACATTTATGTAATTAGCAGTAGCCAAGTTACCTAAATTAGCATTTAATGATGTTACATTACCGCTAAAGTTGGCAACATTACCATTAAACTGTTGTGATACATTTATGTAATTAGCAGTAGCCAAGTTACCTAAATTAGCATTACCTGATGTAAGATTAGCAGTAATAGTAGCGGTGTTCGCATAAATTCCATTACTAGTTATTAAATTAGCACCGGTTATATTAGCATTAGATACTATAGTACCTTGAGTTGCTAAATTTCCAGTTATATTTGCATTACCTGCAACAGTTAAACTAACAAGTGTACCAAGACTTGTGATATTTGGCTGAGAACTTACTGTTACATTGCCAGCAAAATTTGCAAAATTTGCATTTAAATTGCCGGCTTCTGCTCCCCAAGTACCGTCACCACGTAAAATGTTACTAACGTTACCATCTAAATTTATGGTAGCTATATTACCTATACCTACTACATTGGCTACATCTACACTATTAGCTATGGCTGCATAATCAACTTGACCAGTAACATTTGCACCAGTAATATTTGATAAACCAGCACCATTTGATATTATATTTGTTACTGATAATGTATTAGTAGTATTATCAAAAGTAAAATTAGCACTAGCACTAAATGCATTATTGTTATTGAATTGAACTTGGGTGTTACTACCGGCAGCATTAGTCGTAAATACATATGGATCACCGTTAGCATACAACAAGTTGTCAGTTTTAACATTACCAGCAATTACATTACCGGACGTTATAGCACCTTCACTAGTTATAGAAAATACATTTGCTACACCATTAATACCTGCAACTATATTACCGTTAACTGTAGTAATATTTAAATTACTTGTACCATTACTAATAGCAGAACCAGTACTAGGAGGTGTCCAATTTAACACACCATTGCCACTAGTGGTTAACAGATATCCTGCAGTGCCACCTGTAATGGTAATATTTCCTATATTACCTAAATTACTTAAACCAGAGACATTTATACTAGGAACAGTTAATAATTGAGTAATATTATTAAATGTGAAATTTGCACTACCATCAAATGCACCATTACTATTAAACTGAACACTATCGTTTGGACCGTATGGATTACCACCTGCATTGAATGGTACACCATTGGCATAAAAGTAATTTGCGGCATAAATTCTTGCCACAGCAACATTACCTGCAGGAGCTAATACGTTTGTAACTACATTACCGTTTTCATCAATTACGGTAATAGGTGGTATATTTACCGAGTACCCACCTAACGAATTAAATTCATCTGCTGCCATGTAATATCCTGAAAAATTGTTATAATATATTTATCAAAAAAATAAAAGAAGTATTCCATAAAACACCATTTTATGTTGAGTAAAAGCACTCAAAAAATCTTTTTTATTATAAATATATGCATGAAAAAAGATATTGCACTATTATACTGGATAAGATTACCAGAACACACAGATCCATCTACAGATGGTTATATTGGTGTGACAAAAAACTTTAATGTACGAATGAGGTCTCATATAACTCAAGTACAAACCAATAAGCATAAAAATATACATTTAGTAAATGCTATTAAAAAATACGGTTGGGAAAATATTATCAAAGAAGTAATACTAACTGATAAAGAAAATACTTGCTATCTACGTGAAGCAGAGTTAAGACCTAGTATTGATATAGGATGGAATATTGCACCAGGTGGTCACAAAGGTCCAGGACGAAAAAAAGGACAAAAACTTACTACAGAAGCTGTAGAAAAAATGAAAGATACTATAAAACTTCGTAATAGTCGCATTGAAAATGGACTATTAACTGAAAAGGATAAAGTTTTTTTAGATAAGAAAAATGAAAGAAGATTATTAACATTACAACGACAGGAAGAAAAGAAAAAAGAAAAAATACGAAATAAAGCTATACAAAAACAGAAAAAGATAGACGAAAAAGAAAAAATTAAAAAGCAAAAAATACTAGCAAGAACTTCAGGTATAGTGATTACTAAACAGCCCACTAGACCTTTATGTGAACATTGCAAAGTATCATTATCAAAAAGTAATGGTAAAAGTAAACATGGGTTTATTAAATGGCACAAATACTGTGTTACATGTAGTAAAGCCGCATACAATCCAAAACATGGTTATCTATTACATAAAAAGAACAAATGTGAAAAATGTAGTTTTATACCTGAAGATAAATGTCAACTTGATATAGTGTATAAAGACGGTGATAATAAGAATAAAGAAAAAAGTAATTTAAAAACACTATGTGCTAATTGTAATAGATTGCATCAAAAAAAATTAAAAGAAAAACGTAGAAGTATATTGGATATAACGGTTGATACTGACTATACTTTATAAATTATCAATATTTTATAAGTTTAGGTAGTGTTATATTACAAATTTTTATTAACTAGTTGAATACCCTGCGGCTGCAAGGCCCTGTCTCGCAGTACCGACACTTGCAGTATCTGTGGCAACCACACCTGTATTAGACACAAGATTAGTTACTGCGGCTAATGCCGCACCATCATACCCATATCCAAATATGGCTTTGTCCCCTCCATAACCAGCGGCTGCAAGATTACCCCTAGTAGTACCGACACCTGTAGTATCAGTAGCAACGACACCGGTGTTTGATACTTTATTAGTGATTGATGATCGGATCCCGCCGGATTCCTGACCATAACCAAATATAGCTTTATCATTACCGTAACTTGCTGCCGCAAGAAGACTTCTTGCAGTACCTACTCCAGTAGTATCAGTTGCTACTACGCCTGTATTACTTACTAGGTTGGTCATTGATACTTGTGCTGTTCCGGAAGCAAAACCATAACCAAAAATAGCTTTATCATTTCCATATCCTGATGCCGCAAGTGCTGATCTTTGAGTACCTACTCCTGTAGTATCAGTTGCTACAGCACCGGTATTTGATACTAAATTAGTTATAGAAAGATAACCGGTGCCATCTCCACCATATCCAAATATTGCTTGTCCGGTACTACCGTAAACTGCGGCTGCAAGTTGCCATCTAGCAGTACCTACTCCTGTAGTATCAGTTGCTACTACGCCTGTATTACTTACAAGATTAGTTATTGCCGTAAATGTTGTACCGTCGGATAATATACCATATCCAAACATTGCCTGACCAGTTGTACCATACCCTGTGGCTGCAAGTTGTCGCCTTACAGTACCTACTCCTGTGGTATCTGTCGCTACAACACCCGTGTTTGATACTAGATTGGTTATTGAAGTTACTGTACCGGTAGTTCCATATCCAAATATAGCTTTCTGTGTGCCGGGAGGAGGGGGTGCAGTGTAACTAAACCCACCTGTTAATGTTAAACCACTTAAGTTCATAATATCTTACCCTTTATTCTATTTATCAAATAACCATAGCCAACAAAAAAGCACCCCGAAGAGTGCTTGATTGTAACTTCCCATCCCGTTGAGATATTGTATTTATGCTTTTTGCTTACAATTGTCACCGTGCCATCTTACATAACCATTGACTGCTACTTCGTTATTACAATGCGGACATAGTTTCTTTTCACGCTTTAATCCTCTGATAGCTTCTGATTTTTTAGCAACTGTTTCAGGTGATTGTTTTCTTCCTGTTGCTTTCTCACGCTGTTTCTGTTTAGTTTCATCAGTGTGGTTTTTTCCAAACATATTATTCTTTTCTCCTTGTTTAGCCGACGACATTTTTTCTTTCCATTCATCAGTAAAAGGATTTCGTTTTCTTCCGGTAATTGCTAACTTTTGTTTTATTTTTTCCTCCATTGGTTGAGTACGACCTCTATTAGCATCTCCTATTGTTTTTTTAGTTTCTTTTGTATGATTTTTTCCATACATACCGTTGCCAGAACCTGAAAATTTAATACTCTGTAACTGTGAGTATTCTTTTTTAAGATTAGAATAAACCCTCGAGGTTATTTTAGTAAAATATCGTTGTTGATTTTTGTTTTCGGCTCGCATAATACGAATAGCATTCAACATTTTCCAATGTGCTTCACCGTCTTTGTATATCTTTGTTAATAACCAATGACATATGAAATGTTCTCTTGCAGTTAATGTTGTTTTGTTTTCCGGAGTGTCTGGTCCGCCTAATGATTCAGGAAGTATATGATGTATTTCAGTATAATCATCAATATGTCTATGTTGACCTCGTTTTGTTATGGCAGCGTACCATTTTTCATATTTGTTCATAATATTATTTATGTTTGTTAATTCAATATAATACACTACTACTTAACTATAGCCAACAAAAAAGGGTACCAAGTACCCTTTTTGTTTAACAAAATAAACAAACCAAATTTTATTGGAAAGTAAGATTTTGCACGGCTATTTCACCAACATAATCGGCTGCGTTACCGAAAGATGACGCAGTATTAGTAAGCTCTATGTACCCGTAACGAGTCATAAATGATACGACTGGTTCGAATGTTGATGGATCTAGAACAACACCACTGCTCATCAATGGAATGTATGGGCAATAGAATGCGGCTGCATCAGTCTCTGAAGAACCTTTGTAGCCAACCAGTACTGGTGTTGTGTCAGGAGCATAAGAGTCAACGAAAACTCTCATTGCGCCATTCAATGTACCAACGAACTTAGTGTTAGTTGGAGCTTCGAATGTACCTTCTGTTGTACGAGCAAAAGCTGAAGTAGTTGCAGATTGCAATACTGTCAATGCGGCGCTAGAAACGACAGCCCAGTTACCAGCACCACGACGTGTGCGTTGTGCGATCAAGTTAGCGACACGATTGATTAGAACAGCTAGAGCAGCGTGTTCGTCACCAACGTATGTAGCTGTACCAGATACAGTAGCTTGGTTGTATGTGAACTCTGTAGATGCTAGAGTACGTAATGACAATAGAATTTCTTGGTCGATTTCAGCAGTAATTTCTTGTGCTAGCGCGGCCATGATTTCTGCTTCAACGTCAATACCATGTTGGCTTTGAGCGTCTTGAGCCGCTTCAAATGTCCAACGTGCTTGTAACTTACGTGATTTAGCTTCAACAGCTTGACGCAAAATTTGTACGCTGATTTGCTTACCACCGTTGCCTTCTAGGGCAGCAGTATCGTTAGCAGTATAATATGCAGATGTTCCATCAGCACTTGGAGTGCGTGAATATGCTTGAGCAATCAAGAATGGACTCAATGCTTCTTGACCAGCTGTAACGCTAGTTTGAGCCGCACTGTTGTCTGTTAATGACTGAGCATAACGAACACGTAGAGTGTGAATTTGACCAACTGGTCCTGTCATTGGCTGAACGCCTACCAATTCGTTAGCGATAACGGTTGGCATGACACGACGGATAACTGGAAGAATCACACGGTTTAGTGTAGCGATATTACCAGCTGTTGTAGTACCGGCTGAAGATTCAGCTAGTAACTGTTTTTTGGTGTTTTCTAAAATAACACCCATTGTTGAACGGCGAGTTCCTTTTAAGCCTTCTAACAGAGCTTCTTTGGTCTCGTCCCAACGGCTTTCTAAGAGTACTTTTGACATTTTATATTTCTCCTAAATTATGTCTTTAATTAAAGCCCTGCCAGACGCTTGATATCGATAACGTTGTCACGTTGTTCTGTATCAACTTCTTGTTTGGCAGCTTTATCCCCAGTTGCTTCTACGATAACTGATTCTGTTAATTTAGCTTTAGTAGCTGGCTTAACATTACCGTTATTTAGAACTGCTGGAAGATACTTATCGAAAGCGGCTTGTAGACGTGGTGTCTGGACGCTTTCTAGTAAGTTCTGCATTACTGTAGCCTTTTCTTCGTTCAATGTAGCAAGTAACTCGCTCATTGTTTTTTCACGTAGATTAGATTCTTTAATAATACGAACTTCACGTTCCTTTGATTCAATCAACTTCTTAGCGTTATTGATTGTATTGATGGATTCGGCTAGTTTCTTATCTTTTTCTTCTAGCTGTGTCATTAGTTTGCGAGTTTCTGCTTTCTCACTTAAGTGAGTGACGCTGAATTCACTTGCAAAGCTTTCAAAGATACGACGACCAAAGTTATTTTCTCTAGCAATCTTGATATCTTCTTTTAATTGACCTAATTCACCTTTGAGTTGGCTAGCAACGACCGTAGTCAATCTCTTAGCAGATTCAGCAACAAAACGTGCCTTCAATGCTTCAAGTTGTTTACGGCCTTCAGCAACTAACTTAACCTTTGCTTCAACTACAGCTTGTTTGTCTTGTGTGAATTCTTTAATTTCACGTGCTAAAGCATGAACAATAAATTGTTCTAACTTTTGCTGACTTTCCATTTGTAATTTACGCTCACTACGTAATTCTTTGATTTCTTCAGCTAGTTTAGTAACCATAAAATCATTGAATTTTGTAGCTGATTCACGCAATTTTTGTTGCGCTACTACACGGTCTTCGTTCATTGCTTGTCTTTCATTCTGAAATTCTTCAATCTCAGTTTTTAGACCTTCACTGACCATTTTATCAAGGGCTTCTACCATCACGTATCTGTCATGTTCATACCTGGTTGCGAATTCTTCACGTAATTCTGCACGTACTTGCTCACGAGCCTCATTCAATTTAGATTCCCATGCCTCGTTTATAGCGACACCAGTTTCTTCATTGATTAATCCACTCTCAAGTAATGGTTTGATAGCATCTAACATGCTTAATCCCCTTTATTAATTTTGAGATCCTTGATAAGACGAACCACTTCATCTTTCAGGTATCTCTGTACCTTCTTATCGCTCTGTGCATCTTTTGCAATATCCAACAACTTATGACCATGACGCATATTCATCATACCTTCATATATTGCTTTAGGATAAGCATTGGGTGCACTAGGTTGTGCGACAATATCCACAGTGACTATTTCAAAGTCACTCACTTTGCCGTCTAAGTCATTCACGTTACCGCTACCACGACTTGAAACGCCGAGTTTCACACCACTCTCCAACATAGTCTTAACTAATTCACCCATTGGAGTTGGTAAAATCTTTAACTTTCCGAAACCATTAGCACCATCCATCCACATACTAGTAATCATATGTGATACACGGTCTAAGTTAATTTTTAAGTCATCTGGATGATCTACTTCACCCAATACAGAGTAACCACTTGTAATTTGCTCATTTAGAGTACCGACGGCAGTTTCAATTTCAGACACGGGGTAAACACGCTCATTTGCGTTTTTAACCCCGCCCTGAATGAAGATCCCTTTCATATAAAGGTTCTTCTTGTCGCCTTCACTGACAGATTCAACAACCATACCGGCTCGGTCAAATGTCAGATGCTCCTTGAGATACAAAGCCATTGCTCTCAGATTCCTTAAATGCGTCTTTTAGCAGGAGTCTTACGTGACTCTGCTACTGGGCTACGAACTTTACCTGCTTCGTCTTTAGTTACTGGCTTAGGTGCAGCTGTTAAATCAGCATTGTTTTGTGCTGGAGCATTCTTAAATGATCCTGCACCTTTAACACTTGTCTCACCTTTTGCATATGCATTACTTGGGCCTTTTGGTCCTGTTGGAACTGCTTCAGATTGACCACTGAACTTAACTGGCTTAGAATCCATACCAGCTTGACCACTGTTATTTAAGTTTGTGCTTTTTGTTTGAACACCATTGTCACCGTGTGTTACAGAAACTTTCTTTAGTGTGATAGCTTCCATCATAGCGGCTTCTTCTTCATCAGCGTCCATGTCTTCTTCACCAGCGTCCATGTCGTCACCACCCATGTCACCCATGTCGTCACTACCCATATCATCACCACCCATGATATCTTCAAACTCAGCCATTAACTGGTCTAATTTATCTTCTAGGTCAACAACACGGTCTTCTAAACCTTCTTTACCTTCCATGTCACCTTCTTCATCGTCCATATCAATGTCAACAGTTTCTTCACCGTCATCATCCATATCAGAAATGTCAAATTCTTCATCTTCGGCTTCTGCCATACCTTCTTCTTCACTACCGATTTCATCTAGTAAATCTTGTACTTGACCAGAAGGCTGGTTCATCATTTGCTCTTCATCCATCATTGATTCATAAATTTCACGTGACTTTTCAACCACGATATCGTGAAACAATGCTTTAGCTTGTTCTTCATTCTCATTGATAATCAAATCAATAAGTTGTTCAAATTTTTTATTATCCATTGAATTTTCTCCTAAGTAAATGGCTTTGTGTATTGTACTTATGCACAGTTAACAAAAAATGTCTAATAACGCTGTATTTTTTACGTTTTTGAGGAGAATAAGTAGAAAATGTAGTTCACGGGACGGGAATCCCCAACTACTCTAACGCTTACAAGGAGCAATCAGCATGTGTATTTATTGCGGAACAACCAAATATCGCAAGATTTATGAAAATCATTACGGTCCTATTCCAAAAGAAGATAACGGTCGTAGTTATGAAATCCATCATATTGACGGGAATCACTACAATAATAAGCCAAATAATATAATAGCAGTATCACTTAAAGAACATTATGATATTCATTATTCTCAACAAGATTTTGGTGCTTGTTTTTTATTAGCACAAAAAATGAAATTACCTTATAATCAGATAGCTGAATTAAACAGTTTACAGAATTTAAAAAGAATTGAAAATGGAACGCATAATCTTATGCGAAGGAAAGACGGTACGTCCCATGCATCAGATAGAGTTCAAAATGGCACACATCATTTTCTAAAACCGGGACAAATCCCTAAAAAGAAATCTATTCCCAAAAGAAAAAACGGAGAAATTCATAATTGGAAACATATTGAATCGGGAAAAACTGAAAGATTATCAATGTCTAACTTTATTAAAAAATACAACCTAGAATCATCTCAAGGTAACATAAGCCAATTAGTTAGAGGAAAATTAAATTCAGTTAAGGGTTGGATAATAGGAATTTAACTATTATAGTTGAGGTTGATCAGGTTTTGGCTGACTATATTGTGCATGAATCTTTTTAAGATAGTTAGCCTTTTCATAATTTCTAACATCATTCATCTTACGCAATTTACGAATCTGACGTAATGTTAATTTAGTTTTGCGGCTTTCTCTCCACTTTGGTTTGCTGTTATCAGACTCAACATCTTGATAACCTTCAATAGCAGGAGTAAACATCTCAAATAATTTCATATATTTATTTATCTTATATCTGTCCAGGAGCACCACCAGGCACATTTCCTGCCATGCCTCCAGCTTCATTACCAACAGGTCCGGCTACTTCCATACCATCTAAACCATCTTCTGGTTCAGGTGTATTCATATCTTCACCGGTTTGGGTATCAGATTCAATATCACCCACTGATACACCAATACTACGTAAATCATTACCTTGTGGCTCAATCTCAATCTCTTTGTCATTTTCTTCACGCCACATCTTTTCGTTTTTAGTAATTTCTTCTTCAGTTAATCCCAAGAATCTCTCTAATGCAAAACGCTTACTTATATATGGATACTGTTCAATAGCACTAAATGAACCAATACGTGCAGTATCTAATTCACTTTGACGATAAGCGGCAAAGTTTTGCGGTGGGTTAAACTGTAATTGGAATAAACCACTATCAATATTCAACCCTCTCCAACGTAAGAATAACTTAAATTCTTCATCTAACTTTTGACTAATATACTTTTGTAGTCGTTCGCAATATTGATTGAAACGAAACTCCTGAATCATAGCTGTACCAACACGTCCATCACTTAATGGAGTAGGATTATCATCAGGCCCAGTTGGAAGATAGCTACTTGGCACACGTAAACCACGTGCTAATCTGTTGTTAAAATAACGCAAGTCATCAATCTCACCCAAATTCTGTCCGCCGGGTAATACTTCAACACTTGATCCTCTTCCGTCAGCAGTAACCGGGAAGAAGTAATCTTCATTCATACTTAATGGGTTATAACTAGCATCAACTACACTACCACCACCATGTGTACTTGGAATACGTCTTTGATGAATCTCATTCTTAATACGTTCAACAAAAGCCATAGCTAAGTGACTTGGCATGTTACCAACATCAATCTTAAACATTCTACGTTCCGGAGCACGTTGTACACGATAAATTAATACCGCATCTTCTAGTAATTCTTTTTGCTTATAGACTTTAAAGATGTTTTCTAAAATACTTTGACCAAATGGCCAAAAGCGGTCAAGACCTTCTGTTAAGCTTAGATGAACAATATGTTTAGCATCAATAGCACTTTCACTTTGACCTAATGTAAAACGACTACCTGATGTATTATATGGCATACTTGGAACTGTATAGCCACCACCTTGTGCTCCGCCACCTGTACCACCTAAACCAGTTGCTGGATTAGCGGCAAAGTCTGTATTTGTTTTTTGTGCTACACTTAAGTTTTGTAGGTTAATGTTAATATCTTTAATAACATATTGTTCGGGCTTTTTACCTTCACTTTCGTTAACAATAACTTTAATAACTTTAGTCATATCTATCCAATATAACTTAAAGTTTTCCGGGTCACGTACAAATACCTGATCACCAAACTTAATAGTATTACGGAAGATTTTAAATGTTCTAGTGTCAAACTCATTGAGTTTACACCATTGTTGTAGTTGAGTTTTTAATAGTTCAACTTCATGTTGTGTTGGATCGTCTTTGAAATCTAAATCAAAGGGAGTTTTATTATGGTCATTTGTTTGTGTACTGAATTCACTAATGATGTCCAAACATGCATTAATCTCAGCATCAACATCCATCATTTCATATTGATTATATCGTTCAATACGATTTGGATGACCTGTATATACTTCTGGAAGACGGCTACGATAGTTTTTATAGCCCATTTCAGCATTGTTATATCCTCCGGTATCACTACCGTTTTGCCCAGGACTACCATTCCAAGCTCCGGTGTTATTATTAAACCCAGAGATGGGACTGGACATGCCAGATTTATTTGAGAAACGTTTTTTATAGGTCATAGTAGATACTTTGTTTAGTATTTAGTATTAAACCATTGAATTGTTTAATATTCTATATTGTATATCGGTGCTTTTTTCCATTACACTTATCATTTGATCAAATTTGTCTGACATAATATTATGTAGAGCTTTTAATGACTGTACAGGATCGGTAACATTATTCTGTGTTACAGGATTTGGCATTGCAGTTGCTAAACTACTTTTAGATACTTCACTCATCGTTTGTTTAAGTTCAGTGAAATCAGGTTTAGGTACTACAGCTTCTTCACCGTGAAGCATAACCGGGTATCCAGATTCTGGTCCATCAAACATACCACCAAATCTAGCCTTTTCAAAATGTACAGCATCTTTTATTGGATCGTAGTTAAATCCATACTTGTTCAACAGATCAGACCCATTACGTTTAGTTGTGTTATAAAAGTCTAATGCATCAGACTTTGATAAATCTATAGCCATTTTTTGTTCATGCTTACTTGTGCCCGGTCTTGCTACCGGCATGCCATTGTCTTGCATACGTACATCAGGAGTTGGGCCTGATCTGGCCTTATCCCATAATGCTTTTTGTTCTTCAAAACTTCGGAATGATGAGGTAATTTTTACAGATTTTCCATATTCCTCAATCATTTTCATAAATGAATCACGTACAGTTGGGTCTAACATATCAAAGTGAGCTTTATCACCTGATCCTGAACCAAATGTAACTAATTGGTCTGCAGTTTTTTTATTAGGATTAGTGCCCTGTGCAGGAGTAGGAGTGGGTGTTGAAGGTTTAGTACCTGGTACAGGAGTAGGCGCAGGTTTTGCAGGTGTAGTGCCCGGTACAGGAGTAGGAGTAGGAGTAGGAGTAGGAGTAGGTGCGGGATTAGTAGTTCCGTTTGGTGTTACTGGTTTACCGGCGCCGGGTTGTTGTCTATTTCTTCTAGCAATTTCTGCTAAATCTCTAGCATTTTTTGCGGCTTCAAGTTCTTGCCGTGCTTTTGTTTCAGCTACTTTATCATTATTTTTTTGAGCATTTTCTAATTTTCGCTGTGCATTTTCAACATTTTTATCTGCTTCTTCTTTAGTCGCAATAGTTTTGCCTTCTCCTACAGGACCACCAAAAATTGTTGAAACTGCTTCATATAATTTTTTAGTAAAATATGCAACTGCTTCTGATGCTTTTGGCAACTGTTCATTTGCCAACTCTCTCATGTTCCTACTTAATAGTTCCATATTTTTCTGAGCATCAATTGTTTGTTCAGTTAATTTATCTGTATTTTTTATCTGTGCATCTTGTGATTCTTTTGCCTGTACCATAGATGTTGTATATTTACCGGATGCAATATCAAAAATTGTTGCGGCATTAATCATTGTACCCGGTTCTAAATATTTGTATACTTCACCAAACATCTCTTTATTGGTTTTCGCAGAATTTTGAAAATCAAGCATTACCTTATCAAGAACTTTAGGTAACTCTTCGGGTGAAGCATCTTTAAGAGATTGAATGGCATCAGAGGCTGTGTCACCAAATGAAGTGATTAACATACCGGCGTCTTTTGTAGTAATAGCTCCGGATGCCAAATCCATTAAACCACGTTTTAAGTTTGGATCTTTAAATCTCATAATCAAACCGTTAAGGGCGTTTTGATTTTCTTTATTCATCCCCTCAATTGAGGCTCTATATCTACTATCAGATAATAATTCATCACGTTGCTTTTGAGCATCCTCTCTGCTCAACCCAGTAACTTTACTTAGTAAATCTAATTCTTTGGCATATCGGATAGTACCTTCTACCAATTGTTTTTGAGACATGTTTCTACCACGACCCAAACGTATTTCTTGCTCTAAAAATGCCGCTGCCGATTCACCCATTTGATCCGCAGTGAAACCTAATTTTCGTAAGTCATCACCTGCGCCTTTTAATGATAACTCTCCTATAGCCTCAGAAAATACTCTAGCACCTTCTCCCACTGTTCCCTTCCAAGCTGCCAATGTAGTAGCACTTTCTTTTATTACTTTTTTGAACCCGTCAGTTGTCATGCCGGCTTTTAAAATCTGATCATTAAGAGCGGTCATTCCTCCACTAATTAAAGCTCCCGCATTTCCCATTTCTTGAAAGTCTTTAACACTTTTCTCTAGCATTTCTATAAGAAATTTACTTCCTTCCAATGCTATTTTTGTACTAGCTTCAAAAAAAGCTGCGGCAAATCCACCAACAACTGGTATCATGCCTAAAAGACCTTTACCCACAGCACTAGTCGCACTAGCCAATGAATCCATTAATGGAAATAACGTAGTAAAACTGGTTTCACCTTTTGCTAGATTAGTAGCAACACCAAATGATGCTTTGCCTATCTCTGCTAAACCCTTTTTTAACTCAGGGATTATATTATCTTTACTTTTTAACCGTCTTTCGTCCTCTTCAGCTAGTTTCTTTACACTAGTAATTAATTTTTGTTGATAAGAATTAAGTTCTACACTAGTTTTAGCAAGTTTACCATTGCTATCAATCATGTAGTTTAGTTGCTTTAATTGCTGATTAAATAATGCTTCTTGTTTATCAGCACGTAATTTTCCTGCTCCAAATTGTTGTTCTAATTCTTTATTAAGTTTGGCTTCTAGTTGAATTCGCTGTTCTTCTTGTTTAACTAGTTTACCGTTAATTCTAGTATATCCAGCAGATTGTTCAATTGCGTTTTGTAGGTCTTTTTCTTGCTGTTCTGCAGACCTTTTAGTAACTTCAGTTTTTTCCCGTTCTACCTCAGTGGCTTCTCTAAGAGCTTTAATTAATTCATCAATTTCAATATTATTATCCATACTGTTTTACCCACTAAATATTAATAGTATTTATGATTACAAAAAACACATATTTGGAGAAAAAATGAACACTAACCCACTAAAACAATATTTTCGTAGACCTGCAATCTATGTAAAATTACCTAGCGAAGGTAAGTATTATCCGGAGGGCACCATTGATCTACCTGATAATAAAGAATTACCGGTATATCCCATGACTGCTATAGATGAAATTACAAGCAAAACCCCGGACGCACTATTCAATGGTATTGCAATAACTGAAATTATTAAAAGCTGTGTTCCTAATATTAAAGATCCATGGGCTATACCCGCAATAGATTTAGATGCAATACTAATATCTATACGTGTAGCTTCTAGTGGAAATATGTTAGACGTAGAATCTGTATGCCCCTCATGTGAAAAAGATGCATCATATAATATTAACTTGGTAGGTTTACTTAGTAACTTAAAACCAGAATATGATGATGTGATTAAAATTAATGACTTAATAATTAAATTCAATCCAATATCATATAAAAAGGTAAATGAAATTAACTTAGTTCAATTTGAAATTGAAAAAACAATCAGAAATATTGAAAATATTACTGACGGTGAAGAACGACTACGTATTTCCGGACAAACAATGAAAAATCTTAATGAACTAAGTATGAAGTTAATTACAGAAACCATTGATTCAATTTCTACACCTAACGAAATTGTTACTGAAAAAGAACATATCAATGATTTTTTAAGAAATACGGATAAAAAAACATTTGATAATTTAAAAAATACAGCAATTAAATTACGTGAAAGTGCTCAACTTAAACCATTAATGGTAAAGTGTATCCACTGCCAACATCAATATGAACAGACTCTTACACTTAATGTAACCGATTTTTTCGGTTAAAGCTTCTATATCTTACCTCTGAAGATATCCAGAAGCTTATTGACAATATGGAGTCAGAGATTACTAACATAAAAGAACATGCTATACGTATGGCTTGGCATATGCGTGGAGGTGCTTCATATGAAGATGTGTTGAATATGTCTAGTGATGAACGTAAAGCCATATCAAAATTAATAGAAGATAACTTAGATATTACTAAGAAATCAGGGCTACCATACTTCTAAGTACTGATTTGGAATAAATATTTGTGTAGTTCGCGGACTTCGTACATCCCAACTACTCTAACGCTATTAAGGAGCATCAGCATGACTATTTATTTGTATAAAAAGACCCACAACATTACTGGTCTTAAATATCTTGGAAAAACAATAAATCCCAACCCTCATGAATATAAAGGTTCAGGTACTATATGGATGCGCCATATAAAAAAACACGGCTATGACGTAACTACAGAAATTCTTAAAGAATGTAATGACAACTCAGAAATAAAATACTGGGGCCAACATTATAGTAATTTATGGAATGTAGTTGAAGATGTTACATGGGCAAATTTAAAACCAGAAGAGGGTGACGGCGGCGCCAGAAAAGGTCAACATGCTTGGAATAAGGGTTTAAAAGGAGTAATTAAACATTCACCGGAATCAAATCAAAGACAATCTGAAAGACAAAAAGGATCAACTAGAAAGCAATTGAGTGAAGAAACAAAAACAAAAATACGTGAAAAGTTATTAGGCAGAAAAAAAGGGCCCACTAGTGATATAACAAAAGCACGTATTAGTTTAAGTAAGAGAGCCCGTAATTAGTCATTTATTGAAAATTAGGTTTATATATTCTTATTTCTATTGTAAAGATGAACTTCGTTCATCTAAGAACTCACTTCGTTCGTTCTTAGTTTTTACGGTAATCTATTGTTTATAAAGAGTTTATATTTAATTAATTCAATTGCCGCTTAGAAAGCCATGGTAGTGCTATTCAGCACTACCAATGGTTAAGGGTATTTGCCATGCCCGTCATCCTTTGTCATCTTTTCCCCGTCTAATTAGCTATTTGATGCTACTAAACGCTACCGGTTGCTCTGTAAAGTTATGGGACTGTAGTGAAGCTATCAATGATCTTTCAATTGATTCTTCAGCAACGCACTTCTCACCCCGCAAAGATAAAGTAGGGGTGAGCTTGTTGAGGGTTCGCTTTGTCGATTGCCCTCTCGGTATTCCATAGTTATCACTAACTATGCTTACTCCAGATCCATCAGCGTTCTTACACGCATCTTCAAGGAGGTCTGACAAACTCAGACAACGAATTTTTATTTTATTATGTTGTTGGGATATTAATAACAGTTTGATTTGACGTGGTGTCTGGTGTTGCCGAATAGGTTTTTAATAATGTACTGTTGTGTTGAAAAAAGTCATCAAATTCAACGATTAGCCAATCGCCAAACTTGCTTGACGAATAATAGACAAAATTGTCTGTTATCCATGTTGAGCCGCATTGCACGGCAACATAACGACCTTTTCTATTAAACTTCATAAACAATAAATTTACATCGCCGGCTTCGGCAACATCCATTAATTGTTCAATCCATGTATTTATTACTTTACAGTCACCTGAAAGTAGTAAGTGAAAAGGAAAATCTGCATAAAACTTACATTCAATGTTCATCTTACTGAAACTCTGACCGGGTACAATATCACCTTTGAAAGAACGTACTTGTCCTTCATGTAATACTGCTGTTCTATGCTGATTTTTACCACCAATGTAAGCTCCGGAACCAGGTGCTCGTATAAAGCTTTCGCCATATAGGTCAGAAAGAAACTTTGCAACTTCTCTCTCAAATCCTGATCCTTTAGCTTTCTGTGGTGATGTCATGTTAATACTTATGCTGTATGATTGGTGCCGATAAATTTACATTTGTCACCGTGCCATCGCTTCATTATACCAAAACCACCTACGGCCCCACAATGTTGACACTCTATTTTCTTTTGCGGCCCTTTTAACTTACCGAGCCCCTCTGTGCTTCTGCGTTCTTTCATTTCTTTTGCTTTATCTGCTCCAAAAATTTCTTCATATGATTTTCCTTTTTTCTTAGCCGACATTGTTTCTTTTGTTGTAGAAGTATGCTTTTTGTTATGAAATGGATTTAACTCACCCCTCATTCTAATGCTATGATTTTTTGCGTTTTGTTCTCTAGCTATAGCATATTCCTTTGCATCAATGAGGTAATCACGATCTTGATTTTTGCTTTGCTTATTCATCATTCGCCATAATGCACTCCACATTTTACCATTAGAATTATCTACAGTCATTTCAGTTAATAATTTGTGACACATAAAATGCTCTTCGGCTGTCAACCAAACTTTATTAGCAAGAACATCAGCACCGCCTAAACATTTAGGTATGATATGATGATCTTCAATATAACCCCTGATTTTCATAGCTTCTGTCTTTTTTATATTGCGGGGACATATTGATTCTGCCTTCGCAATAATTTCATAATATCTATTATAAGCTTCGTTATTGATAAACATAAGTTCTCCTTATTGAATTCACTTCTTATTTATCAAACTTTTGAAAAATTACATAATATCAGTTGTAGTTGAATATGAGGTAAAACCACCTTCTTTAATTACTTTAAGAACACTAGGCACACGCCCAGCTAATTCTTCACGGTGACTTACAAGCCAAATACTTTTCTGTCTGCGTCGGCTCATGTCTTTAAGAATCGCAATAGCATTCTCAACACCCATTGTGTCAAGACCGCTATCAATCAACTCATCAATAAACAATGTATTGATTGGGCGATATAAACTTTCCCATACATCTCTAAACGCAAAACTCAAGCCAAGAATCAAACGGTTACGTTCACCACGACTTAAGTTATCAAAGTCAAGTTCACGCCCGAGTTCAGTAATCTCAACTTGTAAATCGTTCTGGAATATAACCTGATGGGGTAAACCAATCTTATCTAAGTAATGTGTCAATCGTGCATTCAAGTAACTTAAGTTCTGGTCAATAATCTTTTTACGAACAAAACTATCTTTACTAACTAACAAATCTAACAAGAACTTCTGATGTTCCATTGTTCTTGTTAATTTATTGATAGCTTCAAAATCAATAGCTTGTAATGCATTACTTTCCATCTCTACTACCTGTTCAGCATATGGATCACTCTCAGCACCTTTTGTAGCTATCTGTGTCATTAATGTATTAACTTTACTACGATGTTCAATGGCTTCTGCTTCTGTGTCGTAATGAGTGACAGGTTGAGCACCTAAAACTATAGGAGTCAATTCATTTAGTTGTTCACTAAATGGATTAGATTCTTGTTTCTTATCTTCCCAAACTTTCTTTAAGTTAGACACATCACCACTATGACGAATGGCTTCCGCTTCTGTCTTGTATGAGGGTGTAGGCTTAGGTCCTAACACACTAACTAATGATTCATTGATTGATAATTGTGTCTCAAAATGAACTAATTCAGCACGTGCGTTCTCAAGTAGAGTAGTTTTTTCTAATGTGACCTCTAAATGTTTATCATCATGGAAGTCTTGACCACAAGCATAACACTTGTGATCCTCTAACTCTTTAACTTCCCGAACCAATTTATCAATTAATTTTTTTTCTTTTGTGATACTTTTGGTTAGGGTATCAATGTTAGTAGCAATAGACTTTTGTTCAGATTCATCATGTAGCCATTCTTTTAAATCAGTCCAAGCTTTAAGTTCAGCTTCAATATCATACTCATTTTTAAGTGAGTAAGCCTTATGTGCTATTGAAACATCTGTATCATGCTTTTGTTGCCAAGCAGTTGAACGAGCAACCAATGCATTGTAAGTATCTTGGTCTTGTTTTTGTTTGTTCCAAACTAGTAACTCTTTATGTTTTAGTAACTCATGATCAATATCAATTTTGGACAAATCATCATACTCATGTACTAGTTTATCTAAATCTTCATTATGTTTTGCTACCCATAATTTCTGTCTACGCTTTAGTGCTTCAATCTGTTCAGCTACACGTTTGTTAGCTTCTTCAATGCCCTTAACACGATATTCTTCAGCTTGTATACCATCTTTACTATCACGGATCATGTTCTTAATGACCTCAGCTTTTTCTGATAACAAAGTAATACCAAGCAATTGCTCAATGATATCACGTTGGTCATTAGTTTTTAGTGCCAAGAATGGTTCAGAATATGTGTTCAATGCAACGATATGTTTGAACATATCGGCACTCATATGAATCACACGTTCAATAGCTTGTTGTGTTTCTTTGTTCTCACCCTGTGCATCGTCCGTGTTTTTCTGTAAATCGTTGTTTACATAGAACTTAAGAATGTTTGGCTTACGACCACGTTCAATCTTATAATCAATGCCATCAACGTTAAACTCTAGTGTAACCATCATAGCTTTACCATTTGTACGATTAACTAAGTTATCTTTACGAATGCTATTGATTGGTATACCAAACAAGGCGTAGGAGAGACCCTGAATCAGGGTAGTTTTACCTGTACCATTACGAGCACCATCACCACCTAAGTCTAAGTTCTCACCTAGAATAAGTGTTAGGTCTTGTCTATCAAAACTAACAGCTTGTGTAATTTGTCCAATTGAAAGGAAGTTGCGAAGGGTAATATTCTTTAGGGTAATGCTCATATGTTATTATAAATGTCCAACAATAGTTTTTTGTCAAAAGTATTTGATTCAATAGAATTTATTTGGTCAATGACGATTTGGTCAACTGATTCAAACTTAAGTCCATCTGAACCAGCTATCTCTGTTTGTTCTGCTTTAATGGGAATCAATGCCATCTCACGTAGTTTATGTTCTGGTATAAAACTTTCACGTATGAAGTTTGCTTCTTCATAGCTAATATCAATATCAAGATGTACTCTAACATGACTGTCAATCAATAGCAAGCCTTGAGGGTTTTCTAGTACATCACTTAGTTTATACACACGATATAATGGTTGACGTGGCCAACTATGAAATACAGGTTCTTCACCCCATTCTAGTATCATCATACCACGTGCATCATCACCTGCGTCAGCATAGTTATGTGGGAAAGCATTACCAATATACCATACGTTCTTTTTGCTTTGACGTTTATGGAAATGACCACTGAATACCAAATCTGTATTTGAAAAGTCGTCCATATTAATGTCTCCGTGATCGGGCATTAATATTTGTGCATTCATATAAAAATTGGGAAGTTCAAAATGACCAAATGTATATTTGGATTTTATTTTTTTAACTTGTTTTGCCTCGTCACCTACTAACCATGGACAAATAGTCACATCGCCTTCAGTAAAAATGTCATTAATAACATGAACATTTGGAAGATATCCTGCCCATAATACACTATGAATATCACGCTTTTCTCTATAGTATAGATCATGGTTTCCTGTTAAAAAGAATACTTGATTAAAACTAGCATTTAATAGTTCTAAACATTGCATAGAGTAATGTAGACTATGTATATTAATACTAGCTCGGTGATTATGCCAATCACCACATATAATTGCAGTATCACATCCTTCATCTTTTGCCTTTGCTATAAACCATTTAACAAAATTTAAACAGTCCTCATTGTGAACTATACTATTTGATTTTAAACCAATGTGAAGGTCAGTCATTACTGCCGCTTTTTTGAATAGATTTGACATAGATGCTAGTTTAACTTATTTGATGATGGAAGTAAAGAAGTAATTTACCCTGTTGTGATAAATAATAGTGTAGTTCGCGGCAGTGGAATGCCCAACTACTCTAACGCTTGAAGGAGCAATCAGCATGACTATTTATAATAAACAAAGACGGACCAAGGTTAACTATCGTAAAATATATGAACAACACCATGGACTCATTCCAAAAGAACTGGATGGACGAAAATACGAAATCCACCACGTAGATGGAAACAGTCATAACAATAATCCTGAAAATCTTATAGCCATCACTATACAGGCTCATTATGACATTCACTATAGTCAAGGAGATTTTGCCGCATGCCTTAGAATAGCGGCAAAAATGAAATGGTCCGGCGAGGAAATCTCTGAGATTGCTAAACTTAATCATAAAAAAAGAATAGAGAAAGGAAAACATCCATGGCAAAAACGCAAAGATGGTTCAAGCCATACTAAAGATAGAATATCTAAACCTGATTATATAAATCCATTTACAGATAAAAATAAAGGAAAAGAAAATAGTAGATTTATACCTACCTTGCGTCAATTTGAAAATATAAAAACAGGGGAAGTTATAGAAACAACACAATATGATTTTGCATCAAAATATGGATATGATAGAGGTGCTGTTAGTAGACTAGTACGAGGAATATTTCCAACATATAGAGGTTGGAGAATGCTTTATTCGTCATAACTACTCTGTCCGCTGGTGCCTCCCTGCCTAGACCAAGAAGGCGCTAAGCCGTTAATTTCTAAAATGTCATCACGTATGTTTTGATTTCTTTTTTCTGTGTTTAATACACGACAGAAACTATTAGTAATTGCCGCAGTATAATAAGCGAATGGGTTAGCTGATTTAGCCTCATTGAAACGTAGACCGACGTATGTAAGTTGAAGTATTGCACTATTTTGCATTTCATCTCGGTAAGTATACCCACGCCAATTATATTTCATTGCATATTTTTCGCACATCATAATATACATACGGGCGAGTTTGTTTGTGATTTTACCATGTTCTTTATTGAAATGACCAGTCTCTAAGTCACCTTCCCAATGACTTTTGCCTACGCAATAAAATGTGTTGTTACTATCAATTTTGTAATGTTGGAATGGGGGAAAGTTAACTTTAACATGAACCATATCATCCACTTCAGCTTTAGTAGTTGTATCTTCTAAGTCAGCAAAGATTTCATCTGGATCTGGTTCTTCAAATTCAAAGATGTCCTTTGCTGTTTTCTTTTTAACTGTTTTTCGTGGTTGTTTTGGTGCAACTGGAACGTGATCCCAATTCATTATACGAAATACTAAATCTGTGATTTCTATTGAATCCGGGCTAATCGCATCTTTAGATCCTTGTTCTAAGCTAAGACGTAGTGCCCTAGTTTCTTTTGCCTGTTGAATAGTTTCGGGTTTAAAAGCATATGCTAGACTATCCTCAATTGAAGCTTGGGGCATATCTACAATAAAGTCATAACGATGATATTCTGGTTTAGTGAAACAGCAGTATGCGTTTTTACTTTCGTGTATTTCTTTTAGAATATCTTTATTATTAAGATAGTTTACGGGTTTGCGTGGTGCGGGTAATAGAGACATAGTTTCCTTGTTATGATTTGTGTTAGTGTAACACAATAGTTGCAGAAAAGCAACGGTTTTTTAGAGAAAAGGGTAAAATTAGCACTTTTATTTAGCGATAAATATGTGTAAGGATAACAACATATTATGGCGTCACAAGCACAATTAGAACTACTACTCGCAGATTTAAGAGCCAGGCTGGCGGCCGCCCAAGATAGGGTTGAAAAATTAAGTAATGAAACTCCGGATTATATTCCTAGCCCGGCTGACATATTAGAAGCCCGAGTAATAAACAAAACTGAAGTAATTCCTTTGGTGTCACGAATAGAAGCAGTTGAACTACAGTTGTCTACATTACTACAAGTGCCAGGACCTGAACCTCTAGATACTATAATAATTACAACTACTCGCCAGATTGATCCTGAGGTATTGCTTAATAATGAACCGGTTGGTGATAGCAATATTGAAAATTACACACCTACACAAATTATAACTGACACTACCGGACTTGATGAAGGCCCACAAATACCAAATCCTATAGACACTACCGGACTTGATGAAGGCCCACAAATACCCGGCTTACAGGGCCCTACTAATGTAACCAGATCATTAAAAACTACACAAGATACCGAGAATGCAAATACACAAGGTGATTGGCGTGTACGACTTAGTTTAGCACCAAATTCAACATACTTATATAATGCGACTAATGCAGGTATATTAGAATATTTAAAAAACACAAGGGGAGTTGTTTTCCCATATCTACCTCAAATACAAGTTACATATGCTGCCAATTATGAATCATCAGATATTGTACATAGTAATTATAAAATGATCCAATATAAAAATAGTGCAGTGGATCAAATTACCATTACTGGAGATTTCACAGCACAGGATACATATGAAGCAAATTACCTGTTAGCTGTAATACATTTTTTCAGGTCAGTTACTAAAATGTTTTATGGTAAGGATCAAATACCTAAACCCGGAACACCTCCGCCATTGTGTTATTTGAGTGGATTAGGTGATTTTCAATTTGATAGGCATCCGTTAGTTATTAGTACGTTTAATTATAGCCTACCAAATGATGTAGACTATATACGTGCAGGTAGTCCTACATTATTACCTGGTGTTGATTCTACTGCATATAATGCTAAAGGTGGTGAAATGTCTCCCTCTGAAAGCAGATTACAAGTGGGTCCAAACTCACCAAATGTTGGTGCAATTCAAAGTGATCCTAAATGGAGAAATAGAAATACAAATGCACAACCAACATATGTGCCTACTAAGATGACTATTTCAATAACAGCATATCCAATAGTAACTAGAAATGATATTAGTAATAACTTTAGTTTAAAAGATTATGCAACTGGAGCATTATTACAAGGTAATAAAAATAAAAGTGGTGGAGGAATTTGGTAATGGCAGATAATACAATATATCCGGCAACTAGTCCATATTATGCTACAGGCATAGTTAATAGTAAATTTTTAGATGTAATGGTAGACAGACCTATATTAAAACAACAGTCTGATATCTATTGGGAAATCACAACAGTATATGAATATCGTCCTGACTTATTAGCATTTGACTTATATGCTGATAGTAGATTATGGTGGGTATTTGCTAGTAGAAATCCTAACAGATTAAAAGATCCTTATTTTGATTTTGTAACAGGTGTGGGTATATATTTACCTAAGGCAGATTTCTTAAAACAATTATTGGGACTATAAATGGCAATAATATACGGGGATAACGGTGAGATAATATCTTCTACTCCTAGTTCAAACACCCTAGTTGGCCAAGCTGACGGAGATAGTGGGAGTGAAACTAAAAAAAATGAAAATAAAATTAATCCTCCTAACGCCAATGGGGTATATAATGAAAATAGTAACCCAATGGAAACTCAAAATCAGAGTTATGCAGGAACTACTCAGGCAGGACAAGTTAATAATACACCAAATAAAATAGCGTATTCAACAGGCGATCTTCCAGGACAAAGAATAAAAAATCCATTATCAAACTTATCAAGTTATACATATCAAACCTCATTATATATGATAACACCTGATGCATATAAAGCCTTTATTGAATCAGGTAGAACTAGAATTGATGCGATTAGAAATGCAAAGGATGCAAATGCAGCCGCTGATACGGCTGATAACTTATCTGGCGCATATATTATTGCACAGTCTGGTGGAGCAAATAACACAGATGGTTCACGAGCTTTTAATTTAGATTTTTATATAGATGATTTAAAAATCACAAATGTATTACAAGGTCCAGCTACTGGTACGTCAAGTAATGAGATGAGAATGTCTTTTAATATATATGAACCATATGGATTTAATTTAATAACAAAACTAACAAACGCTGCCAACAAATTAAGATCCGTTAGTAAAGTAAAAAATTATAGTAAGATGTCTAATGCAACTAGACAATTTTTTATTCTAGGCTTACGTTTTCAAGGATATGATGAGAAGGGTCAAGTTCTATCTAAAGATACATTCCCTCAAGATAATTTTAATTCAGATGGCGGTGGTGTATTTGAAAGATTTTTTGATATTTATATTAGTAGTTTTAAATTCAAGCTTGACGGAAAAGTAACTGTTTATAATATTGAAGCAGTTCCAATTGGGCCGGGAACAGCAATGGGTGTTAAACGGGGAAGAGTAGATAAAAATGTAGAAGTACAAGGTGCTACAGTAGATGATGCTCTGCAAGATTTAGTTCTACACTTAAACAAAGAGCAACAAAAGTTAGCAGAGGCAGATCCAAAAAAAGAAAGTATACCTACAAAATATGTAATAGCTTATGTAGGTGGAGCAAAAGAATTAATAGGTAATCAACCAATTGTTAACATAGCTGATTTGGATAAAACTAAATGGCCAATGGGTGAAGGAATACCAAATTTGGCAGCTGTAAATGAAAATGCCGTATTTAAAGCATTTCCTAACAGTACCAAACGTAGTCTTAAGTTTAAAAATGGTGGAAGCATAATGCAATGCATACAAAATATTATTACACAAAGTAATTATATGACAAACGCATTAACTACACTCTTTGCTAATGAAGTTGATCCAATCCAAACACCAAATAGCCCTGATGTTAAGAAAAATGATAAACCTAAAACATTTAGATGGTATAACTTAAGCTCAGAAGTTAAAGTGTTAGGGTTTGATAATTCAATTAAAGATTTTGCATTTGAAATTACATATATTATTCAACCATATGATACTCCTTATGTAAAAAGTCAAAGTTTAAATGCTACTACCAAATATTACGGCCCTCACAAACGATATGATTATTGGTATACTGGAAAAAATTCAGAAATAATATCATACGAACAAACTATGAATAACCAATACTTTAATGCTACTATAAATCCCGGAGCTACTACTGCTAGTAGTGGAGGTGGATATGACGTACCAAGTAGTCCGGGCAAATTTGTTAATGAAGATAAAACTGGTTTACTAGATATAAGTAAGCAAACACAAAATAGTGTAATAACTAGTTTGTTTAGTCCAGCCGATTATGCAATGGTTAAACTTACTATTATAGGTGATCCTGATTATTTAATGACAGAATCAGCTAGTAGTATTAATAGTGTATATCGTCAATTTTACGGTAAAGGCTTTACTATTAATCCAAATGGTGGACAAGTGTTTATAGAGATTGATTTTAAAGAAGCAATAGATTATAACCATCAAGCCGGCGATACCCATCAGAGTGGTGTAATGGATATTAATGAATCTATATTATTTTGGAATTACCCTAAAGAAATACGAAATATAGTTAAAGGTGTTAGTTATTATGTCAGAGAAGTACAACATACTTTTTCTAAAGGTAAATTTACACAAGAATTAACATGTAATATTAATACGTTTAATAATTATCGTGGTAGTACGGAACCAGATGCATCTCGTGCTATTGCATCAGATCCTAATACTAATATCGGTAAAGAAAGACAAACAAGTGACATAACTAAATCCGGTAATACGGATACCGGATTAATGGGAGACCCACCTGTACAGTCAGTAAATCCTCAAGCCGGCAATCAAGGTGGTACCAATATTAATGCTAGTTCACCAAATGCATCCAGTCAAAGTAATGAGGATGGGATAATTAATAATACTAGACCACCTGCTGATCAAGGCGGAAGAGAAGATGGAATTTAACTTAAAGAAATATTATGGAATACGATGGATTTAAACCCCGCGGGGCGACAAAAGCAAGTAAAGCTGATGCAGGTGGTGCAGTACTACGTGAATTACCAGTATTTGGTGTTGTAAAAAACAATATTGATCCTATTCGTTCAGGAAGATTGCAAGTTTACATTAGTGATGCAAGTGGAGAAGATTCTGATGATAGTTCTACTTGGGTTACAGTAAGTTATATGAGTCCATTTTACGGGGTTACAACTCCTTCCGGCGCTAATACAGGCTACGGAGAATACACCAAGAATCCAAACAGTTATGGTGTTTGGAATAGTCCACCTGATATTGGGACAACTGTTATTTGTGTATTCATTAACGGTGATCCTAATTATGGATTTTGGATTGGATGTGTGCCACAGCCAGACGCATTACAAATGGTGCCTGCCATCGGCGGAACAGATAATATTGTAGCAAATGCAGGTGAAGCAAAAGGTCTAGGTGGTGCTGTTAGGTTACCTGTTACTAATATTAATACAAATAACTTGGGTATTGCTAATACCGGAAAGTTTTTAACTGATGCTAAACCTGTACATAGTTACGTTGCTAGTATATTAGCACAACAGGGATTAATTAGAGACCCTATTAGAGGTGTTATAGGATCTAGTGCCCAGCGTGAAAGTCCAAGTCGTGTTGGCTGGGGAGTAAGTACACCGGGACGACCTATATATGAAGGTGGATATACTGATGAATCAATTGCTACGGCAGCAACAAGTGAGAAACCTACTGGACTAAATGTAGTAGCACGTAGAGGTGGCCACACATTAGTAATGGATGATGGTGACATTTTAGGTCGTGATCAACTAGTAAGATTACGTAGCAGTTTAGGACATCAAATATTAATGAGTGATGATGGTCAAACATTATTCATCATTCATGCTAATGGACAAAGTTATATTGAGTTAGGTAAAGAAGGTACAATTGATATGTACTCTACTAATTCATTCAATGTAAGAACACAGGGAGATTTAAATCTTCATGCTGATAATAATATTAATATTAATGCAGGTAAACAATTAAACATAAGTGCTGATACAATTGCTATTAATAGTGAAAAAGAAACTACACAAAAAGTTGGAACAGATTTTAGTTTATATGCTTCTGGTAAGTACACCACTAAAGTTGATGGACAGATGAGTTTTGCAAGCGGAGCAGATGCATCGTTCTATAGTGATGTAGTCACTTACATTAATGGTAGTAAAATTAACTTAAATACAGGTGCCTCTAGCCTTGTACCACAAGAAGTAAAACCATTACCAGTATTAGCACATACTGATACATTAAATGATGCAGTTAAAGGTTGGGCAGCGGCACCTGGCAAGTTATTAAGTATTGTTAGTAGAGCACCAGCTCATGCACCATGGGCTAGTGCAAATCAGGGAGTTGATGTTAAGGTTAACAACAATGCTAGTGCGGCATTACCAACAGCACCGTCTGCGGCAGTGGCATCTGCAAATGCAAATGCAGGTGCACCAACTAACCCTGTAACTGCGGCAGTGGCATCTACCGTACCACCTTCAGCCGCAATTAGTGCGGCTTTAGATAAGAATATGACAGGCACAATGGTTGGACAATTATCTACATTAGCCGCAACTGGACCGGCAGCTGCCGCAGTTAAATTGGGTGCAGGAGTAGTACAAACAGCACAGGGTGCTGTTGCAGTAGCGGGTGCTATGGCACAAAGTCCTGCGCAAATGGAAGCAAGTGGAACAATTAAACCGGGATCGGCAGCATTAGTTAATAGTTTAGTACAGAATGGAAAAACAATACAACAAGCACTAACTCCAAATTTATTTACAGGTAAAGATGGTGTAACAAGTTTAACTAGCTATGTAAATAATCCTGGAGCACAAGTTGCCGGAGCTGTACAAACAATGCAACAAGCACAATCTACGTTAACACAAACAGGCTTGATTACAGGTAAAGAATCTGGTACATCTATAGCAGGTTTAGTAATGTCTGCCTCAACTTCAGGTGTACAAAATACAGTTAACTTTGTTAGTAACGCCTCTAGATCAGCATTAGGTGCAGTTAATGGCGCAGTGTCAAATGTAGTAGGAGCGGCTACAGGAGCATTGAATAATGTATTAGGATCAGCTAGCAGTTTAGTATCAGCAGGTAATTTTGCCGGTAACTTAGCAAGTACTGTAACAGGTGGATTAAGTAGTGTTGTTGGCTCATTGGGTGGAATGGCTAAAGGTGCTATAGGTGGAATAGCAGGATTATTAGATAGTGCTAAAGGAGTAGCAGGTAGTGCATTTGCGGCAATTACCGGAGCATTCCCTACATTACAAGCTGGTGTACCGCAAAACATTAGAGAGATTACTGAAAAAGCTCAAGCAACCGCACAAGCCCCGTCATCTAATCCATTATCAGGTGCATTGGGTTCAGTGACCGGCGCAATAAGCGGAGCAATAGGAGCAGCTACTGGCTTAATAAAAACAGCATTGTCCCCAACCGCAAATCTATCTACTGGATTGGGAGCATTACCCGGCGGTGCTAATGTAGTTGCATCTGTCGTTAATAATGCATTCGGGGCAATTAATAGTGTACCGGGCGTTACTGCCGTAACAGGATTAATTGGTCAAGCATCTGCAATTACAAACGGATTATCTAATGTATCATCAATCAATCCATTAGCACCTTCAGGTGCATTAAATGCAGTTGCCGGGGCATCCGGAGCACTAACAAAAGGGTTAGATGATTTAAAGAGTGGAAAACTAACATTAGCCTCACTAGCCTCTGCTGGATTACCGACCAGTGCAGCAGCACAATTAAATTCAGCTATTAGTGCAATGAGTTCGGGCGGAGCAGTACAAATTAAATTACCTACCGTAGCTATTAACACTACAGATAGAAGTGAATTAACGTCACAAGTTACTAGTCTATTAGGTGATGCAAAAATACCAGTACCAAACTTTGCTGGTATTAGTGACGATGTATATAAGGCTGGATTATCTAAAATAGATGCAAAAAAAGAAAAGTATAAAGAAATTGATGCAAAATTAGAGGCTTTAAATGAGGAAGCTAAAACAGTTAGAGCACAATATAATGCATCTGCAGAAACATATGAAAATGCAAATAAAAACTTACCCGCGGGCGATCCATCAGTCAGGGCAATATACGAAACAACACAACAATACAGATCACAGTTATTAGCACTTCAGAAAAAAGGGTATGACCTACTGAATGAACGAAACAACATAGCATAAATATGTTATAGGATAAAACATGCCATCATATATAGGTTTCAGTACAATTAACGCTAACAAGCCCCGTTCAACTAATTTACCAGCCGGTATTGCAGGTGGGGTAGGTTCTATGGTGCAACCAGTTATTCCGGGCAAGAAATATAGATTAGTAGATGAACAGTTAGTTATACAAGATTTCATTAATGCATTGAATATTCAGCAAGGACAAAAAGTTGGTAATCCAAGTTACGGTACTACACTATGGAGTTTTGTTTTTGAACCTAACACGTTTGATGTACAAAATCAATTAGAAAATGAAATAAGACGAGTTGCTACTCAGGATCCAAGAATGTTATTAAATACTGTTAGTGCATACCCGCAAGAAAACGGGATATTAATAGAAATTGAGCTAGCTGTAACACCCTTCAATAACGCACAAACTCTTAGTGTTTTCTTCAATAATAGCACTAATACAGCAGTAATTCAATAATCTTCCAAAAGTAGTGTTTTTATTTAAGATAAATACTTAAAAGAGAATACCATTATGGCTACAAGTTCACGACAATCAGCACTATTCGGCGTCAACGATTGGAAGGCAATCTATCAAACCTTCCGTGAAGCCGATTTTCGTAGTTACGACTATGAAACACTACGTAAAAGTTTTATTGACTATTTACGTGTTTACTATCCTGAAACCTTTAATGACTATATTGAATCAAGTGAATTTATTGCTTTATTAGATGTTATGGCGTTCATGGGTCAGGGTCTTGCTTTCCGTAGTGATTTAAATGCACGTGAAAACTTTATTGATACTGCTGAACGTAGAGATAGCGTTATTAAACTTGCTAATTTGGTTAGTTATACCGCTAAACGTAATCTAGCTGGTCAAGGTTATATTAAAGTAACCAGTATTCAAACTAGTGAAAACATTACTGATTTAAATGGATTCAATTTAAGTAATCAAACTGTATTATGGAATGACCCTGCAAATATTAATTGGTTAGAACAATTTAATACTATTATTAATGCCACATTAATTAACACACAGCGTATCGGTCTCCCAGGAAATAGTGCTCAAATTCTAGGTATCAAAACAGATGAATATGCTATTAATATTCCACCAGCTAGTTTACCTATAGTACCATTCACATCAACTGTGGATAATCAAACTATGAACTTTGAATTAGTTAGCGTAACTAGTGTTGGAGAAGATTATGTTTATGAGATACCACCTGCCCCAACCGGTATAATGAATATGGTTTATCGCAATGACAAATTGGGTTACGGTAGTCCAAATACAGGGTTTTTCTTTTACTTTAAACAAGGCAATTTACAAAACTTTGATTTTAATTTAGCACAACAAATTAGTAATCAAGTAGTTGATATTGGTGACATTCAGGGTATTAATAATACTGACACCTGGTTATATCAATTAAGCACGGATAACAGTTCTACAGTTAATAGAACGTTATGGAAACAAGTAGAAAATGTATATGCTGACGCATATTTACAAACTGAAAATAGTATTCGTAGAATATTCTCAGTAGGTTCCAGATTTAATGACCAAGTTAGTTACGTTTTTGGTGACGGAGTATTTTCCGAGATTCCAGTTGGAACATTTAGAGCATATGTACGTGCAGGTAATGCATTGACATATACTATTGATCCAACTGAAATGCAGAATCTATCAGTTACAATAAGTTATATTAGTAGAGTAGGACGAACAGAAACACTTACAATAGGATTAGAATTACAGACACCCGTGTCAAATGCACAGGCAAGAGAAACATTAGCAAACATTAAACAACGTGCCCCTACTCGCTACTATACCCAGAATAGAATGGTTAATGGTGAAGATTACAATAATTTCCCATATACATTATACAGTTCTATTATTAAAAGCAAAGCTATTAACCGTAGTTCTGTTGGTGTATCAAAAAACTTAGACCTGTTAGATCCTACCGGAAAATACTCCAGCACTAATAGTTTTGCAAATGATGGTGGTATTTACCAAGATAGTACTAATGGTAATGAACTACTAACTATTACCACATCCGGTGATATTATTACTTTTCTAACTGATAAATTATCATCACTATTAGCTGATAATCGTGCAAGACAATATTATATACAAAATTATACTCGTTATAATGTTAATGCACAGTCTGGAGATGGAACTGTGTATTGGCAAGTTAAAACGGTCAATGCTAATAGTTTAACTGGATATTTTTATAATATAAGTGGAAGTGATAATGTACCTATTCCCGTAGGAACGTATTCATCTTATAACATGAAATATGTAACTAAGGGTGCATTAATAAAATTTATTGCTCCTAGTGGATATTATTTTAACGACACAAATAGATTAGTATCAGGAATTGCCGGACCGTCTAATAAAAATTATATATGGACTACTGTCTTAAATGTTATAGGCGATGGTTATAATAATGGTGAAGGTGGCTTTAGTAATGGAACAGGTCCAATAACATTAAATGATTATGTACCGCAGGCTGCAATAGCTTCTACTATATTACCTGCATTTGATAACTCACTACCTAATATTGTAATACAAGAGTGTATTGTAAGAATGGAATTAAATCAAAGTTTTAGTTTGTTATTTAATAACAGCTTAACCATTGCACAAGACCGTTGGAGTATTGGTGCATATGATGCAAGTAATTATTTTGTAAACTTTTTAAGTTTAGGAAACAATCGTTATAGTGTATCCTATCGTTCGTTATCTTATTACTTTGGAAGTGTAGCTGATACACGTTTCACTTATGAAACAGGTAAATTAGTATATGATCCGTTTAGTGGTAAAATCTTACAAGATTATGTAAAAGTTTTAGCAACTAACACACAGCCTAACAGTAATAATCCATTAGCTAGTCCAGTAACAACTAGCATTATTGGACAAACTGTTGAAAGTGACGGCTATGTAAATGATTTTGAAGTAGAAATAGCAAGTATTGATGTTAATGATAGAACCCTAATTAGTGACCCTGATTTCTTTAGTGAAGTAACCGGGTATGTTAATGGTAATGCTAATATCGGTATATATACTTTTTTTGAACTTATTGAAGATGCTATTAATCTCTCACGTTATCAATTAATAGCATCTTCAACTGTTGTATATCAATACTCTACTAAAACTCAAATTGAAGTTGTTAAGTATGATTATCATGAAGGACAATTATTCTACGCTTTTACAGATAATGTATTTTATAAAACTATACAAGACCAAACAGTTAATACATTATATTATGTTTTAACTGAACAACCGCAATATATTATGAAAGCTGGTAGACAAGGATTACAATTTCAATATCGCCATAATAGTAATAATACTACACGTATTGATCCGGCTACTACTAATATTATTGATTTGTATGTTGTAACACAAGCTTATTATACAGCTTATCAAAATTGGTTACAAGATATTACTGGTACAGTTCCGATGCCAGATAGACCAACTATTAATGAGTTAAGCCAATCATATGGTTCATTGAATGATTATAAGATGTTAAGTGATAGCGTTATTTTAAATAGCGTGGTATTTGTACCTTTATTTGGACCTAAAGCTCCAAGTCAGTTAAGAGCAACTATAAAAGTTATTAAAGCCGCTAATACAAATGCAAGTGATAGTGAAATTCGTAGTGCTGTTCTATCTGCTATGAACACATACTTTGATATTAATAACTGGACATTTGGTGATACGTTTTACTTTACTGAATTAAGTGCCTATTTACATTCTCAATTGGGCGCATTAATTAGTTCCGCAGTATTAGTTCCAAATGACCCTACAATGAGTTTTGGTGATTTATATGAAATAAAAGCCGCACCATATGAAATCTTTGCAAATGGCGCAACAGCAAATGATGTAGTTGTAATTGCCGCACTTACACCAGCACAATTACAGATAAGATAAGTACTATATTAATAGAGAGAAATAATGGCAACAAGAATTAGAACACTAAATTTTCTACCTGAAATATTTAAAACACCTACCAATAGTCAATTTTTAAATGCTACATTAGATCAAATTGTAGACCAACCCAACGTTAAAAAAATTGAAGGTTATATAGGTAGTAAATTTGGTTACGGGATCAATGCTAAAGATTATTATGTTACAGAACCTACAAAGATTAGGACAGATTATCAGTTAGATCCAGGTGTAGTCTTTCTAAAGAAAGATACAAATACAGCACAAGATTTTATTAGTTATCCTGGAATAATTGATGGCTTAGAATTAGAAGGTGGTGTAGTAAACGATAATAATCGTTTATTTACTAGTCAATTTTATTCTTGGGATAGTTTTACTAACCTTGATAAAATTATTAACTTTACTCAATATTATTGGCTTCCAGATGGACCAGAAGCAGTAACAGTTAGTACAGAAACAGTTTATAATGCCACTGATTATATTGTTACCGACACACCTAATGGTTATCTTATTACACCTGAAGGACAATCACAAGGAACTATTAACCCATCAATAACTTTATTACAAGGTGGTACATATCGTTTTAGTGTTAATCAAAATAGTAAATTTTGGATTCAAGGAGCTCCGGGTATTACTGGATTTGATCCTATACAACCAAACATACAAACACGTGATGTGTTTGGTGTTGACAATAACGGAGCAGAACAAGGTGTTGTAACATTTACGGTACCATTTAAAAATGCACAAGACGAATATAATTTTCCCGGAAACAACCGTGTTGACGTAGTTAGTACCCTAACATTTGATCAAGTCAATGGAGCAGTCGTTAGTAGTTTATCAAATGGTATTGATGGTATAACCTCACTACAGGGTCTTACTCTTATGTTCTATAACGATACAGGAACATATAATTCTATTGTGCCCGCAAATCAATTAGTGGTAGGTAATACATATACTATTAATAATCTTGGTACTACTGATTGGAATGTTGTTGCAGGAACAACCGGTGTTACCTATGCTGTCGGTAATAGTATACAAGTAAGTGCAGTAGGTGCTGGTACTGGTACAGCAATTTTACTAGATGGATATATTTCTAAGTTTTATGGAACTACGTTATATGATGAAGCCGGTGGTGATCCGTATGTTCCACCAGGAACAACAGCAGATTTTATAAATTATGATGGTGGATTTTACACTGACCTATCAGCTACATTTTATACAATTACATATGAAGGTGATGTATCTAATCCAGTTATAAGATTAGTACCCGCCGGTACTATCCCAGTAGAACAAAAAATCACAGTTAATTATGGTACAGAATGGATTGGTAGAAGTTTTTATCGTTCTACTACTAATCTAATCACATTAATACCTTACATAAGTTCAATATTAGATACATTATATTATCAAGACGGAACCTCTAGTAATAAAGTTGGGCAAATAAAAATTATTGCTAGTAATAATACTAATCGTATTGATGTACCGGTAGATATATTAGGTAAGAAAAATTATACTTCTCCTAATGGTGTTGTATTCACTAATGGGTTAAAAGTTATATTTTCTGGTGAAATTTATCCTACTAGTTATGAAAATGTAAGATACTATGTTGAAGGGGTAGGCACAGCAATTCAGTTAATTGCAGTTAATGATTTAATAGCACCAGAACCATTCACATTGGGTACATATATTCCGTATGATACAACACCATATGATATTGGAAATTATGATAGTAATTTATATATTCCAGTGACCCCTGATTATATTACTATTGCTAGAAATAGTATTGACAAAAATGCTTGGTCAAGAAGTAATCGTTGGTTCCATATAGATGTAATTAATGCAACAGCAACATATAATAATGCTCCTGAATTAGCTACATTATACGCTACTCAGGCAAATAAAGCTAAAAGACCAATTATTGAATTCTATCCCAATTTGCGTATGTTTAATTCAGGCGTGATAGGAAAAGATCCAATTGACTTTATTGATTTCAGAACAACTGATGCACTTAATTATGTTGCAGGACAAGAAAATTATTATCCAGATGTAGAAGTGTACACAACATATACAGCCGATATTACTGGATCTGCTACACTTACTGCTGGATCATTTGTAATAGGTGAGACATATAAAATAGTTTCTCTTGGTAGTACTAATTTTACTTTAATTGGTGCTGGTTCTAATACTGTAGGAACTATATTTACAGCAACCGGAATAGGTTCAGGTACTGGCACAGCAATTGAGTTACTAACTTCTACTACCATTGAAATTCCTACAAACGGTATTACCGGTGGATTTCAAATTGGACAATATGTTACTGATATGGTGTTTGACGGCGCAAGTCAATTACCAGCTAGCACACAAATTACTGCTATATCTACTGTATCCGGAGTTACAACATTAACTGTAGAATGGGTAGGGTTGATTATAATTACTACAACTACAGAGCCAACGTCATTAGCAGCCAACGATCAACAAAACGATAGCTATAGTTTGTTTGATGGCGCACGAATTGTTTTTGCAGGTGACACCTCTTTAAATGTACGAAATAAAATATATAATGTTAGATTTTCTACGTTAGTGCCTGGCTCCGAACCTGTTATCACATTAACAGAAGCAACTGATGGGTTGGTACTAGCTGATGAACAAACAGTAGTGTTTAGAGGCTATAATTATGAAGGTATGGATTTTTACTTTGATGGAATAGATTGGATAGAAAGTCAACAAAAAACCACAGTAAATCAACCACCGTTATTTGATATATTTGATGATAATGGAATTAGTTTTGGTAATAGCGAAATATATGTAGGAACATCATTTGCTGGTAATAAATTATTTTCATATAGTTTGGGTTATGGATTAGATGATCCAATATTAGGCTTCTCAATATTATACAGTTCAATTGATAATGTAGGTGATATTAGTTTTGATGTGTCATTAAATTCAGCAACATTTAATTATGTGAGCGGTACTACTCCTATTACTCAAAAAGTTAATACAGGTTATGTATATGATTATACAAATCTTACTACACCGATACGTCAATTAGGTTGGCAAACAGCAATTGCCCCTAGTGTACAATATCAAATATTTGAATTTAATTATTATACTAGTAACCCAACTACTACTTATACATGTGATATTGCTAAACTAGCTGATACAGATAGTGCATGGCCTACTATACAGGTTTTTGTAAATAATCAAATTCAACCGTATAGTGATTATGAAGTAACTACTACAGCTACACAAACAATAGTAACTTTTACTGTACCTAACCCATTAATAGATACTGTAATTGAAATATTATTATTAAGTGACCAAGTTAGTACCACAGCATATTATAGTATACCAATTAACTTAAATAATAATCCATTAAATGCTGACGTTACTAAAGTTAATGTCGGCGACATTCGTGGACAATATCAAAGTATTTTTTATAATAATCCTGACACAATCGGTGAAGTATTTGGACCAAACAATTATCGTGACTTAGGTAATTTAGTACCATATGGTAATAAAATTATACAAAATAGTGCTAGTTTAGTATTGCCCGGTACATTCTTACGTAAACAAAATCATAATTTATTCAATGCTTTATTATATAATAGCAGAGAATATATTACGTTCAAAACATTACTAGTTGATACCGTTAATAGTACAGACTATACAATATATATGAGTCCAGCTCAGATGTTAGATGATGCGTTGGATCAGATTACTAACGCAAAAATTGATAGTAATAGTTTCTTTTGGAGTGACATGTTGCCTAATAAGGCGGCTTATGTAACTAACACTTATAGTTTTGCAAACGCATTAGATACTAGTATATACCCTTTAACTAAAATATATAATTTTGCTACAGCAAATTATAATGGTGTATTGGTTTATTTAACTAACACTTCAGGTATAGTAACTCAGTTAATACGCGGAGTTGATTATACAGTAAG
>Ga0214921_10000299_pt1 | contig 96870 bp, 94 predicted proteins | sample LL1505_MetaG_FD_177992 | JGI IMG/M metagenome (GOLD analysis project Ga0214921, IMG submission 177992) | Freshwater microbial communities from Lake Lanier, Atlanta, Georgia, United States - LL-1505 | ecosystem: Environmental > Aquatic > Freshwater > Lake | place: USA: Georgia | collected... | reverse complement strand
TTACTCCTGTACTACCCGTGGAACCTGTAGCTCCTGTAGCTCCTGTAGCTCCGGTTGCCCCTGTTGATCCTGTAGAACCAGTCGAACCTGTGGAACCCGTGGCTCCCGTGGATCCTGTAGAGCCAGTTGCACCAGTTGCACCAGTTGCACCCGTGCTTCCAGTAGAACCAGTACGGCCTGTTGCTCCAGTTGCTCCTGTTGCTCCAGTTGCTCCCGTTGCTCCCGTTGAGCCAGTGGCTCCTGTATTACCCGTTACTCCTGTACTACCCGTGGATCCTGTTGCTCCAGTTGCTCCTGTAGAACCAGTTGAACCAGTTGCTCCTGTTGATCCAGTGGAACCAGTTGCTCCCGTTACTCCTGTAGAGCCAGTTGCTCCTGTAGAACCCGTAGAACCCGTAGAACCAGTTGATCCAGTTGCTCCTGTAGCTCCTGTGCTTCCTGTTGCTCCAGTTGCTCCTGTAGAACCAGTTGAACCAGTTGCTCCTGTTGATCCAGTTGCTCCTGTACTTCCTGTGGAACCAGTTGCTCCTGTGGAACCCGTTGCACCCGTGGAACCCGTTGCTCCTGTGCTACCCGTGGAACCAGTTGCTCCCGTTGCTCCTGTTGCACCTGTTGCTCCCGTTGCACCTGTTGCTCCTGTGTTTCCAGTTGAACCGGTTGCTCCTGTTGCACCTGTGGCTCCTGTTGCTCCTGTTGATCCAGTTGCTCCAGTTGCTCCCGTGGCTCCAGTTGCTCCAGTTGCTCCCGTGGCTCCAGTTGCTCCTGTGGAACCCGTTGCACCTGTCGATCCTGTACTACCCGTTGCTCCTGTGCTACCCGTGGAACCAGTTGCTCCCGTTGCTCCTGTTGCACCTGTTGCTCCCGTTGCACCTGTTGCTCCTGTGTTTCCAGTTGAACCGGTTGCTCCTGTTGCACCTGTGGCTCCTGTCGATCCTGTTGCTCCTGTTGATCCAGTTGCTCCAGTTGCTCCTGTACTACCAGTGGATCCTGTTGAGCCAGTAGAACCAGTTGCTCCTGTTGCTCCTGTACTTCCTGTGGCTCCAGTTGCACCTGTCGAACCAGTTGCCCCCGTTGCACCTGTCGATCCAGTTGCTCCAGTTGCACCAGTTGCTCCTGTTGCTCCAGTTGCCCCCGTTGCACCTGTCGATCCAGTTGCTCCAGTTGCACCAGTTGCTCCTGTTGCACCTGTACTACCCGTAGAACCAGTTGCACCTGTAGAACCTGTTGCTCCAGTTGCTCCTGTAGAACCAGTTGAACCAGTTGCTCCTGTTGATCCAGTTGCACCTGTACTACCTGTGGAGCCAGTAGAGCCTGTTGCTCCCGTTGCTCCCGTGGCTCCAGTTGATCCAGTGGAACCAGTTGCCCCAGTTGCACCTGTTGCTCCAGTTGCTCCTGTTGATCCAGTTGAACCAGTGGAACCAGTGGCTCCTGTGGCTCCCGTTGCTCCCGTTGCTCCTGTTGATCCAGTTGCTCCAGTTGCTCCTGTAGAACCAGTTGAACCAGTTGCTCCTGTTGATCCAGTGGAACCAGTTGCTCCCGTGGCTCCAGTTGCTCCAGTTGCTCCCGTGGCTCCAGTTGCTCCTGTTGATCCAGTTGCTCCCGTGGCTCCAGTTGCTCCTGTTGATCCAGTTGCTCCTGTAGAACCCGTAGAACCCGTAGAACCAGTTGAGCCTGTTGAACCAGTTGCTCCAGTTGCACCAGTTGCACCTGTCGAGCCAGTTCTTCCCGTTGCACCTGTTGCTCCCGTTGCACCTGTTGCTCCTGTGCTACCCGTGGAACCAGTTGCTCCCGTTGCTCCTGTTGCACCTGTTGCTCCAGTTGCTCCTGTGGAACCCGTTGCACCTGTCGATCCTGTACTACCCGTGGAGCCAGTTGCTCCCGTTGCACCTGTTGCTCCTGTGCTACCCGTGGAACCAGTTGCTCCCGTTGCACCAGTTGCTCCCGTTGCTCCTGTTGCACCTGTTGCTCCCGTTGCACCTGTTGCTCCTGTGCTACCCGTGGAACCAGTTGCTCCCGTTGCTCCTGTTGCACCTGTTGCTCCAGTTGCTCCTGTGGAACCCGTTGCACCTGTCGATCCTGTACTACCCGTTGCTCCTGTGCTACCCGTGGAACCAGTTGCTCCCGTTGCTCCTGTTGCACCTGTTGCTCCCGTTGCACCTGTTGCTCCTGTGTTTCCAGTTGAACCGGTTGCTCCTGTTGCACCTGTGGCTCCTGTCGATCCTGTTGCTCCTGTTGATCCAGTTGCTCCAGTTGCTCCTGTACTACCAGTGGATCCTGTTGAGCCAGTAGAACCAGTTGCTCCTGTTGCTCCTGTTGAACCAGTTGCTCCTGTCGATCCTGTTGCTCCTGTTGAGCCTGTTGCTCCTGTTGAGCCTGTTATTCCTGTGGCTCCAGTTGCGCCGGTTGCTCCCGTGGCACCTGTTGAGCCCGTTGCACCCGTTGCTCCTGTAGAACCGGATGAGCCAGTTGCTCCTGTTGCTCCTGTTGAGCCTGTTGTTCCTGTTGCCCCAGTTGCTCCCGTTGCTCCAGTCGATCCTGTAGGACCCGTTCGACCTGTTGCTCCTGTGCTACCCGTGGAACCAGTTGCTCCCGTTGCTCCTGTTGCACCTGTTGCTCCCGTTGCACCTGTTGCTCCTGTGTTTCCAGTTGAACCAGTTGAGCCAGTTGCTCCTGTTGCTCCCGTGGCTCCCGTGGCTCCCGTGGCTCCTGTTGCTCCTGTTACACCAGTTGCTCCCGTTGCACCAGTTGCACCTGTGACTCCTGTCGAGCCAGTTGCGCCCGTTGCTCCCGTTGCTCCTGTGCTTCCTGTAGAGCCAGTTGCTCCCGTAGAACCAGTTGCACCAGTTGCACCAGTTGCTCCTGTTGCTCCAGTTGCACCTGTACTACCCGTAGAACCAGTTGCACCTGTAGAACCTGTTGCTCCAGTTGCTCCCGTGGCTCCAGTTGATCCCGTGGAACCAGTTGCCCCAGTTGCCCCAGTTGCACCTGTTGCTCCAGTTGCTCCTGTTGATCCAGTTGAACCAGTTGCTCCCGTGGCTCCTGAAGCTCCTGTAGCTCCTGTAGCTCCAGTGGCTCCTGTAGCTCCGGTGGAACCAGTAGCTCCTGTATAACCCGTGGGACCAGTTGCACCCGTGGGACCAGTTGCACCTGTAGAGCCAGTTGCTCCTGTGGCTCCAGTCGCGCCTGTATAACCGGTGGCGCCTGTGGGACCTTGATTAACAATTCCTGAACGAATATGTGAATATGTTGTCGGGTCTGAATATAATCCTTGATACCATACAGTAATATTGTGCGAAGCATCAGCTAAAACATTTTGACCAAAAATCTGTACCTGGTAAAAAGGAGTTACAAAACTATTTGAAGTATCAACTGTAACTGGAATAACTAATGTAGATTTGTATTCTGGTACATCGGGTCCAGGAGTGTATGCAATTAAATCTGTTGCCGAGCACGAATTGGAAACTAATTGCACATTTGGTGGCAAATTAACTGGTGGAATTGTTGTATTAGGATTTGAAGTATCAGTAATAAAACCTTGACCTTTATATGCTCCACTTGCGCTAGAAGATGCATCATAAATATACAAATACCAAAATAAATTGCACGCTGGAATATCGTTTGCTGAAGCCTCAGCATAAATGTATAAATCCCAAGTTCCTTCTGTAGTGAATTGATTCTGATTTGTTAAATTTAATATATTATTGTTGAAATATGAGACATTTACAGCAGTATTATTTGACACTTTACTATTTTTTGGAATAAATAAATACGAACCAGTGTAAGGATTATAACTGTAAGATGAATTAGTTGAACTATTCGATGACGCATCATTTGTAGATACACTTAATAGGTTAATACTTGAATCAAACTTCGTTTGTCCATTTGCACTAACATCTAATCGGTTTAACCATAATAGTAATCCACCACCTCCTGAGTCACCTTTTACACCTTGCGGTCCAGTTGCACCCGTGGCTCCTGTGTAGCCAGTAGCTCCCGTGGCACCTGTAGAGCCAGTAGCGCCAGTTGCTCCCGTGGCACCTGTAGAGCCACTAGCACCTGTGCTGCCGGTTGCTCCGGTGGCTCCAGTTGCGCCTGTTGCTCCTGTTGCTCCTGTTGCTCCAGTAGAACCCGTGGAACCAGTTGCACCAGTTGCACCCGTGCTTCCAGTAGGACCTGTGCCTCCAGTAGCTCCAGTAGCACCTGTGGAGCCGGTTGCTCCAGTAGAACCCGTAGGACCCGTAGGACCCGTGGCTCCAGTTGCGCCTGTTGCTCCTGTATTACCTGTTGCTCCTGTAGCTCCGGTTGCTCCCGTGCTACCCGTAAAACCAGTTGCTCCTGTGGAACCAGTTGAGCCAGTTGCTCCTGTTGCTCCTGTTGCTCCAGTTGTTCCTGAAGCTCCAGTTGCTCCGGTTGCTCCCGTGGAACCAGTTGAGCCAGTTGCACCAGTTGCACCAGTTGCACCCGTGCTTCCAGTAGAACCAGTACGGCCTGTTGCTCCAGTTGCTCCAGTTGCTCCTGTTGCTCCAGTTGCTCCAGTTGCTCCAGTAGAACCAGTAGGGCCTGTTGCTCCTGTTGCTCCTGTTGCTCCAGTTGTTCCTGAAGCTCCAGTTGCTCCAGTAGAACCAGTTGAGCCAGTTGCACCAGTTGCACCAGTTGCACCAGTTGCACCAGTTGCACCCGTGCTTCCAGTAGAACCAGTGCGGCCTGTTGCTCCAGTTGCTCCTGTTGCTCCTGTTGCTCCTGTTGCTCCTGTTGCACCGGTTGAACCAGTTGCTCCTGTAATTCCTGTCGAACCTGTAGCACCTGTTGACCCTGTCGAACCAGTTGCTCCTGTTGCCCCTGTCGAGCCGGTTGCTCCTGTTGCTCCTGTCGAGCCGGTTGCACCTGTTGCACCTGTTGCACCTGTTGCGCCGGTTGCGCCGGTTGTTCCAGTAGTTCCTGTAGTTCCGGTTGCTCCCGTTGACCCCGTCGAACCAGTTGCTCCCGTTGCCCCTGTCGAGCCTGTTGCCCCCGTTCTTCCGGTTACTCCCGTGGCTCCTGTCGAACCTGTTGCGCCGGTTGCGCCGGTTGCGCCAGTTGCGCCAGTAGCTCCTGTATGTCCAGTGTCACCTTTTCCTGTCGGTCCTGTTGCACCTGTTGCACCTGTTGCACCAGTTGCTCCTGTATGTCCAGTGTCACCTTTTCCTGTCGGTCCTGTTGCACCTGTTGCGCCGGTTGCGCCAGTAGCTCCTGTATGTCCAGTGTCACCTTTTCCTGTCGGTCCTGTTGGTCCAGTATCACCAGTAGTTCCAGTAGCACCTGTTGCACCAGTTGGTCCTGTGTTACCGGTAGGTCCTGTTGGTCCGGTATCACCGGTAGCTCCAGTAGAACCTGTTGAACCAGTTGGTCCTGTGTTACCAGTTACTCCGGTGGCACCAGTTTCACCGGTAGCTCCAGTAGTACCTGTTGCACCGGTTGCTCCTGTGTTACCGGTAGGTCCTGTTGGTCCAGTATAACCTAAAAATCCCTTAGCACTGCCATTCCATTCTTCTAATACAATGCAATTTCCAGTTGATTGTAAAATGCCTACATTTGATACGGAACTAGAAGTGGTTGAAACTGGTTCGAAATATAAAGTATAGGTTACTGGTACTACAGAACCAAGAATTATTGACCAAGCTGTTGGAGCTGCAGTTGTATCTAAATAATTTGTTGTCCATGTTCCAATATAATCATTGGATGCAATACCAGTGCCCAAATTAGTGTCTTCAAACAATTTTGAAAATGGACCACCATTAAATGAACGATATATATATAAATTTATCAGAGAGTTTGCCGAAATATCACTGCATTGGTATTTTACTTTAAAATTAACATAAATACCACTGTTACTTGCTATTGGTGTAATAGATAAATTGCATGAATTAACTTGTATAGGGCCAACAGGTACTGGACCATTATACAAATCACTTGGGTTGGGGACATTATTTATGCTAACATATTGCAAAAAAAGACTTCCTGGACCAGTGTCACCCTTTGGACCCGTGTGTCCGGTAGTTCCCTCACCCGTAGGACCAGTATTGCCAGTGGGACCAGTGGGACCAGTAGGACCTGTTGCTCCCTGTCCGGTGGGACCAGTATAACCAATAGGAGAAGGAATTCCGCCTGAGTTTGGAAATCCTGCACACGGTACTGCAGCAGGAGATGGGCAGACACCATTCGAATTTGAATAAGCTAAATTTTGATAATTGACTACATAACCAGGCGGTTGATGCGAAGGTCCGCTTGTGCAAGGATTGCAATTAGGATTCGGACCTCTTGAGTTGCCGTTATTCGCCATAGCATTTCTTTTAACATTTTTTTGTATATATTCTGAATAACTAGACATAATATATAAGTATAAAAATAACAATATTAAATTATCGAATTCAGATGATCATCTCTTAAATAAATGATAAAAGGTTGTAAAATGAATATTGTGGAAATGTTAAGAAACCCTGATATAACTATCACCAGTTGTAAATACTGCAAATTTAGCAGTTGAACCGCCATTATCACCATTTGGTGCTCGAGGAATAGTAGCAATACGAATTCCTGGTGGATATTCAACATCTATTGTATGATCAGGTGATCTATTACAAATGGCGTACCAATAACCAGCTTGTTCGGATGATGGTGTAGGTAATGTAAATTTTTTTGTATCATTGCTAGGTATATTTAAAATTGTATAAAAAGCATCACTAGAAGACAATATTGTAGCACCAACTGTTGCATTGTCTATTTTAGATTTTTCTAATAACCCAGCAGTATATGGGATTGGGTGCGGAATCCCACCGCAGTTGGGATATAATGCTGGCAATGAAGCTCCGTGCGGAGTACAAACACCATTTGGATTCGGAGAATGAATATTTATGCACGGATTGCAAGGGCTATTCAAACGACCCATTGTATTTCCCACTCTCATTTTTATAGTATTGTTTAAATGATCGGAATAATTTGACATAATATATAATTATAAAAATAACAATATAAAAATATCGAAAAAAGAACATTAAATATGAACTATCTTTTAATTTTGGTGTTATTTCAATTTTCGAGTGCGTTTGTAAATTTTGGTTTTATGCACTCAACGGAAAAAAATTTCTTTTCTGGTGTAAATCCAAATAATTTACAAAATAGAAAGTATCCTATTTCTAAAGGAAAAAATCATTATACAAATAGGGAAAATCCTAATCAACTTTCAAATAATGAAACAGACTTTATTAGTGCTATAAAAAAATATCCTCATTCGAGAAAGTATTATGAAGAATCTTTGAAGCGTCTGAATTCAAAAAATGTTACTACAAGAGAGTCAGAAATGTTTGGTTCTAATTTTGAAGCGGGAGAGGAAGAGGATGAGGACGAGGATGATGAACCCGATACTTTTACTCTAGAGGATTTATTCAATCAATCTGATGAAAGACCAAAATCTAGAGGAAAAGGAAGACCAGGACAACCGGGCATTCGAATCATTATTAATAAGAGTGCTTTTAATCCGATGAGTGAACAATTTACTAGGTTGTTCAACAATAATGAAGAAGAGGAAGAAGAAGAAGACCCTTTTAGTCGTCGTTTCTCTCAAAATCGAGACAGAAAATCTGAGAATTTCGAAGTTATAACCAAGGCTCCTCTGAAGTTCAAGGACATTGGTGGTTATGAAAAAATCAAGTTTGAATTGAAACAGTGCATTGATATTTTGTCCAATTATAGTAAATATGCCAATTACAGTGTTCGTGTGCCTAAGGGACTTATTTTGGAGGGTCCTCCGGGTAATGGAAAGACCTTGCTGGCAAAGGGACTCGCCGGCGAAGCCAAAATCGGGTTTATTGCTGTAAGTGGTTCGGAATTTCAAGAGAAATATGTCGGTGTGGGTTCTTCACGAGTGCGCGAGTTATTCAATTTGGCAAAGAAGAATGTACCTTGTATAGTTTTTATTGATGAAATCGACGCTATTGGTCGCAAGCGTTCAGGGGATGGTGAAACTTCTTCTTCTGAACGCGATAATACTTTGAACGAATTACTTGTTGCACTCGACGGTTTTAAAAATAGCACGGGCGTTTTCTTGATTGGTGCGACGAATCGTGCTGACCTTTTGGACCCCGCTTTAACGCGTCCTGGGCGCATTGACAAGCGCATTTTTATTGGCCCACCTGATTCCACTACACGCGAAGCTATTATAAATATTCACACAAAGGGCAAACCTTATGACAGTTCGGTAAATGTGAAGGATTTGGTAGATTTGACGCTGGGTTTGTCGGGGGCGCAAATCGAGAATTTACTCAATGAGGCGATGTTAAATGCATTGCGACACGATAGAACGGAGATGACAAACCAGGATATTGACCAGATTTTGAATCGCATTATGGCTGGATGGCAACCAACGGAGCATCAATTTACTTCAGATATTATAGACCATATTGCAGTACACGAAATGGGGCACGCTATAGTTGGATTGTTATGTAAGCATCATTCGAAGATGACCAAGGTGATTATCAATTTGTCTTCGCCGAAGAGCCCGGCGTATACGGTGTTTGAGGGTTCTACTGCGACGATTTATACGAAACAGGCTCTTTTTGAGCATTTGATGATATTGTTGGCGGGACGAATTGCAGAGGAAGTGTTTTATGATGTTACAGTGACAACGGGAGCAATTAATGATTTCGAGGAGGCGTTTAAATTGGCGGAAAAGATGATAGTGTATTATGGAATGGGGAAAAAAGTGATTTATCCGAGTTCGAGTGAGAAATACAAGGAGATGATAGACAATGAAGTAGTTGGGCTTATTAATGATGCTTATGGATATGCGCAGTTTATAGTACAAAATGCGAAGGACTTGATATTGGATGGTGCGGAAATTCTGAAGAAGGAGAAGTTATTAAAGGCGGAGACTTTGGTCGAAATTATTGAGGACAAGTATCCCAGCATATTAAATTTGAAAATCAAACAGTAAAACAATTAGAAACAGAATCGCATTTTCTTCTTAGGAGGCAACGCGATTTGTTCTTCTTCGTCGGGTGTAAAGAAGTCTTGTTTGCTGACTTGTGGGTCACAGACTGCGTTGCCTTCTGAGTCGTCAACTGCGTTGACTTGGAATTGCATAATTTGCTCCTCGAGTTGTTTCACCTTTTCCAGTATTCTCTCCAACTCCATCAGAATAAGTGAACTACGAATGGCGAAAGATTCCCGGTCTTTTTCAATTTGTTCTTTTTCATAACGGTCCATTTTGCTATTTGTGAATAACTTATATGAACTATAATTCGAGTCAATTTTTTTTGGAATAATTAAAATAATAATATATAAATATATAAATGGCAAAAACCCGAAGAATTCGTTCCTCTAGAGGAAAGACAATGAAATACCACGACCGCAGTTGTTGTGAGGCGACAATGCACGGATTGCACGAGTGGTATGATGACAAATTCGAGAAGCTTGGTTATATGATTTTAGCGAAGGCGCGCGGTCACGATGACAAAATTATGTGCTATAAGACATCGTTGAATCGATTGCTACAAGCGATTGAACACAAATTGACTCATATTCAGGAGCGAGACCGCAAGGAGGATTTGCAAATAATGTTACACAATGTGAAGATATTGATTGAACATGTGAATAAGGATTTTGGTATTTAATAGAAATTTTGCTTTGTTTATTTTGATTGTTTATAATGTCAAAATAAACTCTAAACTTATTATAACTATGGGAGAAAGAAATGTTGTTCCACATAAATTAGAAAATACATTCAATAAGATGTATCTATTATCAACTAATTTATTACCCAATGATGTTAGACCTGTTGTTGGAATTGGTGCAGGACAACTGAACTTAACTAGAGAGCAAAACGAACAAGATGCACAAACCGCTATAAATGGATATATTGATACCCTTATAAGAACCCATGAATACAGTTCTCAAATAGCCATTTTAAAACAAGCCTATGAACAGAGGTTGGATAGCTATTCAAGTTATAATAATAATGACAATGCTAGAAGAAACTGTATAGAATTCGACTTAAAATCATTGAATGGACACCTGGCTGGGTTAACAGAAGAAGATGCGATTTCGCAAATAGCAACAAGGTTTTATGTCTTTGTTTTACAAGTTCATTGTTACAATTTGTATTGTATTTTAGTATTGAAAAAACAGTTGGCAGGTACGGATAAAGGCGCTGGCACTTTTCCCGCACCCATAGGAGGTGTTTTATTTATGAACCCTCTTTTTAATGCGTATGACGCGACATTTCCCGGTCCAGACGGCGTTCATGATGCAGAACCTAGAGGTGATATGGTGGGGTCTGTTGTTAAACAGAAAAAAGGTAATGGTGCACCACAAGGGGGTTGGGAAGTTATAAAAAATCTAGTGGGTGCTAATGCAAGAGATAATTTATTATTAGCCATTAGAACCTCTAGTTTTAAGCCAACAACTGAACAATCGGATGATATATCTAATGCTATTGGAAAGCGCTGGACAAGCTTAACCGCAGTTGCTGGACATCAGTTGTTAGAACCAAACGATTTTGAACGAGTAATTTGCAATGTAGTAATGCCAGAAAAGGTGGTTTTATGTTCTTCTGATTTTTTACCACATTCAGGAAATCGATATAAAATAGTTCAGGTAAAAGACTCAACAGATGGTGTTGAAAAGACCAGAGAAAATGTCAGAAAGGTATATGGTTTTGATTCTTTAAACAATAATTTTGCCATTTCGGATTGCACCGGACCGACGCCTCCAGAATTGCATTCCTTAGTTGGTTCTGCTACTTCTGTCCCTGGAATAGATGATGTAGAGGAAGAAGTGGGAGATGAAGAAGATGGAGATGAAGAATATGATATGGATGGAGGTGCAAAAAAATCAAAAAGCGAAAAAAGAAAAGAAAAGGTGGGCAGAGTTACTTCAATATTATCCGATATTTTAGATTCTAGTTCAGCAAGGGGTAAATCCGCATTCCCTCTCTTAAAACAGGTTATTAGACCAACATCAGATTTTCAGGATTATGTTACTTTTTTAATGCCACACACTCGCTGGGCATTTGAAGGTGGTAAAGGAGTAAAAGGAGAGTTACTTCACATTTTTCAAAGAGCAATTATAAATTTTTCTGGACCTATTCCCGTTTATCAATTGCGATTTGAAGCGTGGCATACAGAGTCATTACAAGGAATAAATCCATCACAATCAATTCCTACAAAATTTTTATCTGCAAGCAATTTTTTTGAATTGAAACCTGATGACAAATGTCCAGGCGTAAATGAAACCATCAGATATATTTTGGCTTATGTCACTGGAACAGGTATTAAAGACTTGAACAAACAATACGCGAATAAAATGTTTTCAGAAACATCTGATATAGATAAATTTGATAAAAGAGCAGAAAAAAGCAAAGCATTTTTTGATAAATTTTTAAATGCCTTTGATGAAGTTTTGAAAAAAATGCCTGCAAACCTAAAACAATATTTGGGCAATGTCACATTGTTAAGAATGGCAGTATTATTCAGACAAAAAACAATGGGGGATAATCTTCGATTGGCTGATACAGCTTATTTAAATGAACTATTGTGGTATGCCCAAAACAAAATGGGTATTGCTGTTGAAGGAACATGTGACGGATTTTCTGGTTTTAAAGCAATGGCTGCAAATAATAATCCCGTTATTTTGTGTGGTGCCAAAAAGTGGGGTTCCAATTATAAAATGTATTCATCTTTTACATTAGACCCGGCTGATGCTGAAAGAGCGGCTGTACTCCAAAAAAAAGTCATATATGTAGAAAAAACGCAAAAATTAAGAGCTACTCTTGATAGGTTGGGAATTGACTTTTATAAACTTAAAACTTTTAAACTGGATGAAATATCTGCAAATGTTTTTAAAAATATGCAGACGGTTTTTATTGAAAATGGCGAAGAATATTTGGAAAAAGTTGTAGTTGACGAAGTCAATAAGTTAAATGCCAATATTATTCGATACAAAATGGTATTAGACGATTCTAAAATAACGAAAATTAGTTTACACGAGAAAAGGGCAAATTTTGAAATTGATAATAGTAACGCGGCAATCAGAGAAATAACGCAGATTGTCGAGGCGTCTTTATCTATTATTGGATTGGGGTTGCTTATGAATACTTTTGTGCAAAACTGGTTTGCTTATTGTGAACAATTTCTGGATATGTGCACACTAGTAATAGACGATTTTATTGATAAAATAGATAAAGATGAACTAGATGCAGCACATGTAGATGAAAACTTACCTACAGTGAATAGATGGATTTCTTTAATTCCGTCTACCGAGGAAATGGATAAGATAAAGAGTTTTTATGATGTGTGTGACAAAACTAATTCAACATGGAGCCAAGTAAATACATTAGCAGAATTGAGTAATGGATTATTGACATTGACAGTTAAAAAAGACTTTAGTGTTGCAGAAACAAAGTTGAAGAAATTATTTGATAAAGGCGTTCCTAATCTCTTGTGCCAAGAAAAAGGTACAACTGTAAGTTATGCTTCTTTGACAAAATATAGAGATATTTTGGTGAGTTTAGAAAATATGTTTGAAAGCTTAAAGCCAGGGAAAATTCCTGGTCCAATTGGCCCTCTTCCACAGATTGACATGGTTTTCAGTTCTGGAATTTTGAATAGTATTGCCGAAGAACAAATGATCTTGTGGGTCAAACAAAATGGTTCTATTGAAATTCAAACACAACAACTTGATGATAAAGAAGTGAAAGAAGTAAATGCTGCTTTAAAACCGCCACCAACTCTTGAAGAGGAAACAAGCGAAGCTGCAGAAGAGGAGGTGGTGGTGATGGCACAGGCGGAGGAGGCGGAGGCGGGTAAAAGTATGGCCGCAGCACAACCCGTACCAGAACAACCAATACCGGTTAAAAAAAGCAAAACATCTACATTAAACAAGGTTCTTTCCGCGGTAAAGGCAGTTTCTTCTTTCAGATTTTTAAGAAGCGCAAAAAAAGTTTTAAGAAGTGGTTTTATTAGACAAGGAGGAGGTGTTCAACGCGGGGGCGATAATTTTCAAACAATTTTATCGAATGTAGAAGACTTGGCGTTGGAAGAAACGCGAAAAAGAGATTCAGATGTTCAAGGTTATTTGCCAAAAGATTTGAGTATTTATTTGTCAACCTTGTATCCCATTGATTTTAAAAATAAAACACCTGAAAGTGGATCAATGGATGAAGATGAAGACGCCAATTTAGAACAAGCTGGTCCAAGTAGTTCAATTGACCAGGACGCAAGTGGAAAAATGGAGGAAGTTGAAGGCTCCGAAGGGAAAGAACCTGGTCCAGGTAGTTCAAGTGGAGAAATGAATGAAGGTGAAGACGCCGAGGTGGAAGAACAAGATGTTACAGATAAAACACCAACAGAATTCAAAGATGAATTTGAAGCCGCTTTGAAGACACTTCAAGACGAAGAAATGGAACACGAAGAATCAAGACCGCAAGAACTAGAAGGGTGGGAAAGCTATGTGGACCCAGAAGTGCCAAATGAAGTATTAACATCTTGCATTGGCGACATTCAATATTCATTAGACAGTTTATTGGTTGCGATGGATTCTGCCGGCGAGCTTCAAGTGGTAACTGAAAAAGAAGAAGAAGAAGAAATGGATTCTGCCTCCGAGCTTCAAGTGGCAACTGAAAACCCGAACCCAATAATTAATGGTATAAATGAATTAAATGAAGGGTTGGTTGAAAATGGAATTAATGCAATTAATGAATATTTAAATACATTGAAAACTGAAGATGGACATTTAAAACAAAATATTGAACATCTAGAAGATTTTTTGGTGCATACAACTAGAAATGAAGATGCGGAAGAAACAAATAATAAAAATTCAAAATATGCTTTAGTTGGAGTTATGTTAAAATTTAAATCTTCGGGAGGCGTAAATCTTGATGATAAAAATGTATTACGTCTATGCGACACTTTTGATGGGTTTTTATTGCAAACATATAGCGAATCTAGCGAGGAATCACCTTCCGAAGAATCACCTTCCGAAGTTTCAATGAGTCACACTCCCGAAGTGAAAACCTTTAAAGAAGCCCTTCAATTAAAAGTTGAAATATTATTTTCAACATTAATCGGCGAAGGAAATACTTTATTTGGAAAGCTATTTAAAGAGAAAATACCGGAATTATTTTTTAAGTTGAGCGAGAAATATGGTGACTTTATTTTAAGAAACAGAGTAATTGAATTTGTTATTCAAGATAGCTATGGCATTGACATAGACGCAATATCAATGATTCAGGTTGAAGGTTATAGAAATGTTCTTGAATTGTTATCTGTTTGTGCGTTGTTATATAACGACGACTTATTAAGAAGTGCAGTAACAGAATTGTATTTTTATGATGCGGGAACGGGTGTACAATATTTGCCCGCAATTAAATCTGGGGCGCCGACGCCATCACCTGAAGTCGATTCATCGCAACGAGAATATGCAATGCCCGTCCAAGGAACACCTAAGTCGGAGTCGTTAAGAGAATTTTATAAAGATTATTATGATAAATTGCCACAAGTTGACAATAGAAAATTAGTGCCACAAGATTTCCCCATTCCAGTGAAAAAAAACACACTTCCTTACCTATTGTTGAGTTTGTTCAATCAAGGTCAAAGAACTCCGTTGGTAGCATCCGCGAATGTAAAACAGCCTTTCCAGTTTGCAACAGTTTGTGAGAAATCAGTTTTGCGACCTTTAGTGGAATATTTCTGGCGAGATTGCTGTTCATATGCAGTACAAGCATCAATTAGGGAGTCGGTTAAATTCACATTAATTATGAGAGGTAGAAATATTGATGATAAAAATATATTAGACTTACTATCAAGCAATTTGTATTGCTATTTATTTGGAACATGTAAAACTGCGACAGCCCATAATGGAATAATTATGGATGATGTTCCTGGTGCAATTATTGAATTGGGTTTGCACCAGTATACAAAGGGATTTGATGATAAAGGTAAACCGATTATGATTCTATCTTATAGTGTTGCTGAGTTGCAAAGTATTATTCAACAGTTTATGAGTTTGCCAGAATACAAATTATTAATTGGTGATGGAGTTAAAAAAACGCGAGGTGGATGGGTAGAGTGGGTGCGAACTACCAACTTTAACGCCGAAGCAGATGAAGCACATGAAGCAGTGCAGTTGCCGGAAAGACCAAAAGATACTACATTAGATCTTATGACCACTTTTATGGACGATGTTGTTGGTGGTGTAGTTGCAAATTATAAACATTTTTCTAAAAAACAAAGGAAGGAATTGGGAATATCTGATCTTAGAAAAGTTAAATTATCAAAAAGAGCGCCAGCAAACCAAGAAGAAATGAGAAAAAATGTAGCAGCAGAAGCCGCAGAAAAAGGAGCAGAAAGAGAAAAAATTATAAAAAATTTAGAAGAAACACCCAGAACATTGATGGAATTTTACAATATAGTTTTGTATCTAGTTGCACTTGAAAATATAGAAAATATAAATGTGGCAAAAGTAAGTTTATTGAGCGAAAAATTGGGAAGTTATTTGTCGGAACCGCAAGAATTATTTGATGATATTAACAGTGGATTGGAATTAAATGAATCTGGTTTTGGTTTTTACAGGTTTTTTATGAGTTTATTTTTAACTTTGCCAGAAGAAAAAGTAGAAGAAGCAGTGGATATGAGTTTTAGAAAAGAAGAAGAAGAAGAAGAAGAAGAAGAAGAAGAAAAAGTTAAGCCAGGTTTTACTGAAGAAAGAAAGACAAAACTGGTTGCAATAATTAACCAACTAATAGACAGTTATTATAAAAATCGAGATGTAAAGAGAGAACTACGAAGAATGGTTCAAGAGAATGAAGCGGTAATGAGGGTTATTGAAGGAATAATTGATGTTGAAAGCAAGAAAGAAGAAGGGGAAGTTATTGAATCAAGTACTTTATTTCACAAGATAATGGATCACAGTAATCGCGATAAATATGAATATGTTAAATTTTTAAAGAGCTTGTTGCCTGCAAAATTAGAGAGTGTGTCCGCACCTTTTCAACCTCCTTCACCTGGTTCTCCTCATGGTGGCCCTCCTCCTGGTGGACCTCCTCCTCCTGGTGGACCTCCTCCTGGTGGACATGATGATGACGGTTCCGGCTCTGATGGTCACGATGGTTTTGGACAAATGGAAGTTCAAGCACAAGCAGACTTGCAAGCACAAGCGCAAGCACAAGAAGCACAAGCTCAAGCTCGAATGGAGAAGGAAAGGAAGGAAAGAGAAGAGGCGAGAGAGAGAGAAGCACAAGAAGCGCAAGCTCAAGCACTAGCACATGCCGAGGCCAAGGCCAGGGAAGAGGCTCGAGCACGAGCACAAGAAGCGCAAGCTCAAGCACTAGCACAGGCCGAAGCCAGGGCCAGGGAAGCAGAGGCTCGAGCACAAGCTCAAGCACAAGCACAAGAACAAATAACAGCACTACAACAACAAATGGCACAAGTCCAAGCACTACCACAACAAATAGAAACGCAAGAACAAATAATAGCAGGAGCACAACAACAAATAGCAGCACTACAAGAACAAATAACAGGAGCACAAGACCAATTACAACCACTACGAGTCCAACCACCAACACAAGAACAACAACTACTAACAGAAGGACAACTAGAACAAATAGCACAATTACGAGGACAATTACAAGCACTACCACAACAAATAGCAACGCAAGAACAAATAATTGCAGGAGCACAACAACAAATAACAGGAGCACAACAACAAATAACAGGAGCACAAGACCAATTACAAGCACTACGAGTCCAAGCACCAACACAAGAACAACAACTACTAACAGAAGGACAACTAGAACAAATAGCACAATTACAAGGACAAATACAAGGACAATTAGAAGCACTACAAAACCAAATAACAGCACTACAAAACCGAATAATAGCACTACAACAACAAATAACAGCACTACAAGAACAAATAACACAGCTACAAGAACTAGTTAGGAAAATTGAAAAAAAGAGAAGAGGTAACTTTAATGATGAGGACCATGTGAAAAAAGATCAGAGAGGCCCACCACCACCACCACCACCACCACCACCAGGAGCAGCAACAACACCAGCCAGTGATACTGACAAAAGATACAAAACAGGAACAGGTGAAAAAGGATATATCACCCCAATAAGGATTGCACAAGAAGAACGAGAAAGCACACGAAAGGGAAAAAACCCAAGAGGCGGTTCATCAAAAAGAACGCGCAAACATAAGAAGCTTTAAATAATTAAATAGTAAATATATATTTTCCAAAAGTAATTTAAAGAAACCGCCGCCCACTCTGGAAAAAAAATTGAAATGCTTTTTTATTTTTCCTCTGTATGCACTTTTCATATTCATCAATATGGCGCTCAAAGCTCCCAGTAAGATTTCTCTCTTTAAGCAACTCGCCAATTACGATTCCGAGTCAGGAACAAGCCGCATAGTATGCGTCGATGAATTCGTCGGCGAATACTCCGGGCTCGTCTCCAGCAACGGTGGCGGATGGTGCCGTCTCGATGGTGACTTCGGACGCAAATACAAGGTTTGTATTGCCAAGCGCAGCGGAGACCTGCGTTTCTCTTGGAATTTATGTGACGATGAACGCTCACAAATTTCTCAGGAGGTCTCGGGGTTTGGCGCAGGCAAGTTTACGAAAGGCACGGCAATCTATTTAATAAAAATTTGCGGCGTGTCTGACCGTAGTTCGTCAAGACCCATTCGACAGGATATTCGTGCTGTTTTGAAGGACGGGCCCTGCGTGGCTTGCGGTACAACGAGCCAAATAGAAATCGACCACAAGAATGGTCTGTACAACGACCCGCGTGTTCTAAGCGCCGAGACGCAGTTATTGTCGGATTTCCAACCGCTGTGCAAGCACTGCAATGACCAAAAAAGGCAGACTTACAATTACACCAAGACCACCGGGAAACGGTATGCGGCCACTTGCATTCCGATGTTGAAACCCTTTGGTATCAATTTTGTCGTAGGCAACGATACATTTGACCCCGAGGACCCAAATGCTACTATAGGGACTTACTGGCACGATCCGGTCTATTTTATGGAGGAAGTGGCGATAAAACTGAAGAAAAAAATGATTTTAATAGAGTCTTAGAATTTTGTTGTTTGCTTGTTTTGTAATTCTTATTTAACTAATTATTTGTTCGAAGGTGCCAAGTTCGCCTTCTTTTTTATTTGCGACATCCACAACCCAAAAGTACTCTTCCACCGAATCTTGAGCACCTTGAAACGATTTAAATTTCTTGTACTTGATTTTATAAAGCTTTACATTCCCTTTTTCACGAAGTATGGTCTTCAATGTTTCCAAGTCTAATAAACCCTCATTATTATATGATAATAACAAATAGTTGCATTTACTATTTTTTATTAGTTCCTCAAATGCCTTCTTTACCTTTGGCCTACTGCAAAAATCACTCTTGTTATAATCCTCGATTAACCCAGTTTTGCCCTTTAAGTTCAAATTAGAATATTGTGCAATGTAATTTAAAGGCGCATAATTGGCTGCATATTGACGCTGATTATAAGGTGGGTCCATATAAATGACATCCCAACCTTGTTCTACCTGCTTCACTACTTCCTCCGCTTTTTGATTATACACCCGATTCATTTCGTTTACTGTTTCTCTCTTGTGAATCGGCGTCAAAACGAGCGGTTTCAAAGCCGTCTTCTTGAACTCTTTTAAATATGAACCATAAACTGACGCCGTGTTGGCCACCTTGTCCATCGAAACCAACAACGATGCTATCAGAAACAGCGTCTCGTTTACTGTGATTTCCTTGCTTTCAAATTTCTCATTGATAAAGGTGCGAATAGCATCACACTTTTTTGCGTTATCAGATGTAAAGAACATTCGCTCGCTCGTCTCGCTTGGGCTATAATTCTTGTAAATAAGACCTTCTAATGGTGACAAAGCATTACATTCATCTATTAATGAATGCACCCTTGGTGAATATGTCGAAGTCAATAATGCGCTACAAATTATGAAACTATAGACTTCCAAATCGTTAGCGGATATGCAGCGGAATTTCGGACACATATTGAAACCGATGGTGCCGGTCCCGGCGAACAAATCCATAAAACTTTTTTCTGCCAAGTCGGGAACATTTGCTTCGATAATCTCGGTTAGCTTCTCTAATAAAGTGTGTTTTGAGCCAATATAATTCAGCGTATTCATTTCTATTTATTATTTTGATAATTATATTTAATTCTTTTCAATTTTAACTTAAATTGAAAAGGATTTTACATTATTTTGATTTTTCTGCGCCCTTTTGTCTTCTTATTTTTGCGCTTATTTTTATAGATTTTTTGTGTCTTTGGACTACTTGTGCTACTTGTGCTACTTGTGCTAGTGCTTGTGCTTTCAGTGCTACTTGTTGTCATATCTTCTCCCGGCGTAGTATCATCCAAAACAGTGGTACTTTTAGTCGTGGTCTTATCCCAATCGCTGTCCAAGCTACTACTATTGCTACTACTTGTATCCTCTATTTCACTCGAATAAATATCAGGATTTTGGCATTTTTTGATGAATTTAAAGATTTTCGCTTGTTGTGCCACTATTTTCTCCACTATTTTCTGAAAATAATTGCGAAACTCCTTCTTTCGTGGCAATAATTCATCAATGCAAAACCAACGAATCTCTCCCTTTTCGAATATTTTTGTCTTCTTTATTATTTCTGGGTCCAATCTCTTCTGAATAAAACGCTGATTGTTGTTGTAATAATGCGGCAAAGCCTCGTCATACTTCATAAAAAAAATGTGCATCCTATAATTTCCATCATTATTGATGTTGTAAGTTCCCCGCTTCTTCAACATTTTACTTAGTTCCTCATCACTGCCTAAAAATCCGGTTAACTCTTCGCCTCCCTCACGAATCGCCGTTTGTAAATAACTCTCATTCTTCTCTGTTCCACCTCCGAAATCAGAGAATCCCGGCGTATCCGCGTATTTATTCTCCTTTCCAAATAAAAAATATAATTTGTTCTTGTAAATTGTTGTTGGCAATATTCCACCTCCCATTTAAATTATAATGAGATTTTTATATTTTTGTAATCAGGTTTACCCCTATTTCTGTTTCTGTTTCTGGGAGCCTTTTCCACAAACCCTTTGAAGTCATCTCTCAAATTTGCATCTAGATCTTTTATTCTCTGGTAAAATATCTTGTTCATCCATTTTATTTGGTCTTTCATTTCTCTCATTTCGCGCATTGCATCACTCAACTCGTCCTTGACAACCGCAAGTTCTCTCTTCAGTTCCTCATTTTTTTCTTCTAACAAATTGACATCAGTTTCCACGATCGACTCAAACTGCTCATAATTTTCCCGCATTTCCGTTTTTATTTGCGTCATATGCGCATCAATTGCACTAGAGTCGACGCTCATTCTTGCATCACTCCCAATAAACTTGTCATAGAAGACCCTTACGCTCATACTAAGCGTGTTGTCCTCTGCAAATAGGATGCAGATGTCGTTGTATCCCCAATTCAGCAAATTGTAACGCATATGCAGATAGCATTCACTCTGCCTGAATATTTGATGAAATTTAATGACATATATAACTTGAAAATCATTCACATTCCAAGAGTTCAGCACCTTGTCTATTTTTTCAATAGTTCCAAATTCGAAATTTTTTTCAAAAATGACTCGAATATTTTCTGCATCAATAAACTGATTGTATGGCAAACGAACTAGAAGTGTATCGAAATTTAACATGTCTTCCGCTGAAGGAAGACATATTAATGTATTTTGGTTAAAATAATTCTGAAGTTGGTTATTGTAAAATGTTGACATTGTGGTACCTTGATTCGTAATGATTTATTTAATAAGTATTTAAATTACTTCAATTTTTTTTATATTTTTTATATTTTAATTTAAAGGTGCGTTTTAAATACTTTTTCTCTCAACATTCGACTTTGAGGAAATAAAATATCTTGAAAATATATGAAGTATACCAAAAAACACAACAAAAGAACAAACAAAAAATTAAACAGAAAGCCAAATAGGAAAACTAGAAAACAACGCAACCCCAAAAAAATCAAAATCCTGAAGAATAAAACACCCAGAGATATTCTCAAATTAAGTAAAGAAATTGCATCCAACTTGCCCCTCGGTAGCGGAATAAGAGACCTCGATGTAAACAAAGCCTCTTCGTATTCTCCCACTATTAACGATGATTTAGTTACCTTGAAATCCATCCCTCGAGAGAAATTAGCCGATTGTAATAATATATTGGCTTTTCAACTTAAAGAACCACTTAAAATCGCCGTTCCCGGCAAACTATTCGGTAAGTCGTGCTTGCCTTATGACGACCCCGCTGCCAAAGCGTTCTTGTTGAAAAACTTATCCGCCAATAAACACATTGATGCAGCCAAAGTGGTGCCACCCATTCAAATCAAATCGAACTGCTGGTTTAACACTATGTTTGTTACTCTTTTTGTTAGCGATAAAGGTCGCAAATTTTTCCATTATTTTAGGCAATTGATGATTGAAGGAAAACAATCGGACGGTTCTCTCATCCCCCCAGGATTAAGAAATGCATTTGCCTTGTTGAATTTCGCCGTTGAGTCGGCGCTTACTGGCAGCAGATATGCTTATGAAATGGACACCAACAATGTTATTCGACAGGTATACGCCGCCATACCTGATGAATACCACAAAAGAATGCCTTATGTTGTCAAAGTGGATGAGGCGAGTAATCCTATTAAATATTATAGCAGCATTATTAACTACTTGGATAATGACGCACTCCAAATCTTGTTCGTTTCAGATGTAAAGACAAATCCAGGATGGAGAGAAAGAGTAAAAAAGGAATTGAAAATGGTGTCTAAAAAACCACACATTATTGTGTTGGAAATCTTCGATGGCGCAAATAGTTTACCCGGATTTTCGGGAGAAATTACAAATAAAGAAGAAAGGTTCACTATTGATGACGCTACTTATGAATTGGATAGTTGCATTGTGCGAGACATTGAACAACAACATTTCTGTGCTACTTTAACAGTGGAAGGAAAGGATATGGCTTATGATGGAATGAGTTTTCATAGAATGGTGCCAATGAATTGGAGAGAAAACTTGAACAAGCCTGCAAAATGGAAGTTTGAAGGGTCGAAAAATCTGGATGGAAGCCCTTTAGAATGGTCCTTTTTACACGGGTATCAAATGCTAATATATTATCGCATTTAAATATATACACATATGGCATCGAGAAAATCAAAAACTATAAATATAAATAATATTGAAGATTGGGTTAAAACGCAATCTATTAGTGCGACAAAAACAGATAATGGAACTTTAAATCAACAAATAAAAATTTTACAAACTATAAAAGCACCGGCTGAGTTAGAAGGATGGAACATTTATGCTACTAGTGGAAACGAAAATGATTGTATGATTCATTCGTTGTTAATAGATACATCTACAACTTTTCGAAGATTGCAAGAATCCGAGAGAAATAGAATTGCAAATCTTTATAGACGAACAGTATTTTCAAATATACCCGGTGTTGATAAAAGAAGAGCATTAAATAGCGTTTTTTTAGAAGACCCCGATTTACAAGCTTTTGGAAATTATTATTCAATAAATATTTTAGTTTATACTCCATCTAGAAATGAATTTCAGCAAGTTTCAAATCGTAATAGTGGTGATTTCATATTAATTCATTATAATGGTTCAAGTCATTATTCTGCAATGTCAACAAAAGATTCTTTTTTTATTAACTTGGCCTTAGCAGGCCAATTGGTTGCAAAATATTCAACCCCTACTAAAACATTTTGTGAGTATAATACTAATGATTTTATTATCAAAAATGGTGATGTTGAAGCTGTAGTTCAGGATATATATACGCAAGATATTAGAAATAAACAAACTGGCGCATTGCAAAATGTTTGTATAAGTTTAGATATTACTTATCTTCCTGACAGTCGCACAGAAAAAAAAGTTCCAATTGAACAATTTTTAACACCAGCACAAAAAGCTGAGAGAATACGGTTGTTTGGCTCTATTGCACCACCACCATCCGCTTCCTCTGTTTCACCTTTTACACCTACTCCATTACCACCAAAACCCAAACTACCAACATCCAGTCCATTAAAAAGAGGTGCTCCAATACCCGGATTATTTACCCCTCCAGCACCACCAAAACCGTGTCCTATAAAAACTGGAACTTTAGGATCAGAAACAGGATTTACCGAAACATTAGAGTGCGTTGTTGTTGCACCACCAGCACCTGGAGCCATTCCTTCTTTTTGGAACCAAAAAATAATAGAAACTATTGACAATTTAAAAACTACAAGACACACAGAATTAATGAAAGGTGATGCTAATGACGCAATTTTTGATAATTATCCTGAATTCAAAACACTAGCATTGGATAATACTGGCAAAGTTATTGTTCCAACAATAGATGAAGACAGAGTTCGAGATTATACCAGTAGTGAAGTCGAATTTAATCAAGTAATGAAAGCGTTACAAGACCTAATTGTTGAAATAAAAGATTTTAAAACTGCATTTGACAATGATAATTTAGAAACAAACAGCCAACTCAGCATATTGAGTTCAATGTTGGAATACCCACAAAATTCACAATTGGAAAACTATTTTTTGATAACAGAATTTATTTCTGACACCACTTTAACAGCATTATATAATACTTTAAAAGTTTCGTCATCAAAATTTAACTTGATGGACTTACTTGGAAGAAAAAATGTTACAGAACGAAATTTTGTAGCACTATTGGTTTTATTTTCACGATATGCAAAAGACGGGATATTGTCTAAAAATAAGTGGAATACTTTATATGTGAGAATATTTATCGAGTTTTATAATACTGATAATGCTAACTATGGTGATTTATCTGTTAGAATCCAGCGTGTATTCACAGATTTTTTTAAGAATAACAGTAGTTTATTAACAGAGAGTTTTGCAAATAAACTTATTAATGGAGAAGAAATGTATAAAATATATACTTCCAGTTATGAAGAAGTTTTTTTATTGAAACAAGACAAAGACAAATCTAGTGATGATGATTCAAAAAGAAAAACAAGTATTGAAAACTCTAAAAAAGAATTCAAAGAGCGTAAATCACAATTTGCATTGACTCAAAAATTAATACAACAAAGAACTCAAAAGTATCTTGAAATACCAAGAGAGTTGAACAGAACAACTCCGACCAGTTTTATATTTGACAGATACACCGAAGAAGAGAAAAAGTTTATGATTCAAGAAAATTCCATTTGTTCTGAAATTGCCGAATTGACTGGAAAATTGGGTAAATTGCGTGTTCCGCAAATGCAAATACCTTATGATTTTTTTGTAAAAGATACGAACACGGATGATAAATTGGCAAGTTTTTTGGAACAAACAGGACCCAGTATATCAAAAGATATTCACAATGAGAGAAGGCGCCAATTTTTTGAAGGTCGTGGACAATATTTGGGTTTATCTGGTGGAGTAGGAAGAAAAACAAAAAGATTTGCGAATTTTAGAATACGAAAAAGTACGAGAAATAATCGAAAAACCATATCTAGAAAATACTAATAATATGGAGCATTATCGTCGGGTTTCTCTCGAAGTTTTCCTTTCAAAATGTGAACTCCGTAATAATAAAAGAAGAAGCCCATAAAAGCGCCGACTATACCTCCAATAAGAACTTGTTGGAATGTATGGTTCTTATATGCAACTCTTTGGTAACAAGTAATGAGAGAAATAAGTAAATAAATAAAACCAATCCACTTGTTTTTGAGGGTTAAAAATATGAAAGCCGTCGAATAAAATACACCTTCTGCGTGTCCAGATGGCATTCCATATCTATCGTGACCAATGCGTTTTTTGTTGAGAATTTCCAGATTGAATAAGCGTTTGTCTTCAGTGGGTCTGGGTTCTTGAATAAACGATTTCAAAATAGTATTCAATATAATATTCAAGAAGAAACCGACAAAATATACCGAGAGATAGGTAAGCTTTGTTTTGAAAAGAAAGTAAATAGACGCGAAAAAAAGTATTTGAGGACCTAAATAACCGACTGTGTCTACTGATTTTATTATAGTATTTTTAATGATATCCATACTATAATAACGCATTATAATTTTTAATATTGGTATAAATTCTCGCTTATTAATGTAACTGACCAATCCGCCCCATTCATATTGACAGTATTTCCTTTATCATCCATTAATTTTATACGCATTCTATCAATATTTACCGGTCCGAAATAGATGCGCTTATTATCTTGCAATGAACCACCAAATTCAATATACATTTCTCCAGTATTATTACTATTACTATGTTTTATTGGTATTAATGCAAAAGTATCCGAGCTAGAAGGCGCTTTTGTTCTATAATTTGTATTGCGTTCATTATTTTTTATTATTTCATTAATCGAATAAATCTGTGCTTGTGTTAAAATACGAGGTGCACTCGGCAAGACTTGTGGTACTTGTTTGTAACTTAAATTCAGTTTTTCAGCAAACAATAGACCGTTCCCATTACTCGTTTGACTTGTATTTGTGCTTGTATCACCAAATGCCGCCAATTCCGCATTCAAGTTGCTGTTACCCGGTGTTAAACCAACACTAGTACATGTATATGGAATACTTGGACTATAATAAGTTGGCAACTTTAAACTTTTTGACAATTCAGTGATAGTTACTAATCCATTATTAATATGATTTTGATTATAATCGTCGATTGCCAATATCAAATATTTAGGTCCATACAAATCCAAAAGTGCTGGTGCATAATTTCCTGATGGTTCTGCATAAATAAAGGGCATACGGTATCCCATAATCCATCCCAATGTTTGATTAATCAAATTTGATTGTGTACAATATGCATTTCCACATGTTAGATTTGCATTTACATCATAAAAAAGTATTTGTGTTGTATTGTCGATAGTATATGTTGTACCATTTATTTTGCATGATGCATTATACAAATTCATATAGATTTTTCCATTGTTTGGATTGTAACTTACTGGATATGTTGCAGATGCTGGTGGAGAAAATGTAAATACGCTTGTATTACTAAAATTGCTCGTTCCGTTTGAACCTTGATTCAATTGCTGAACAAACTGGGTCGGATTATAATTGCCTGGTTCTACAGAAATTCGCACATTTATTGCACTGTCACCATTGAAAACAATCCAGAAACATGTATTACCATAAGCACTGTCAATCGTATACCAAGCATAAGGAATTTGAACAGAATAAAGACGCAAAGAAAGGACATTGTGCAATGGTTCGGACAAATCCAATGTGTAATCAGTTGAACTGTATTCCACTCCACTCGACGCTTGTCGAAATTGGCTATCTAAATTGATGAATCGCGAAGTTATATTTTTCAAATTAGGATTTAAAACATCTTGAGCGACTTGTACATCAAAAGTATTATTTACACCGAGTTGTTCTTTTTTCATAGGTAAATGCGGATTATTAAAAACATCTATTTTCTGTTTTCTCTCTGTTATCTTGTTATTTTGAACTGGATTATCTTTTTGTTTGAGTGCTTCATTTTCCCACCAATTTTTTTGTTGAGCAGCAGCAGATTCTAATTCTGCTGGTTCATCCGTCGTGTATAATTCATTCGAATATTGTAACAGCTTCTCTTGAATGTTCATAAAAAATAATGCCATTTCGTTATTGCCTTCATCTTCGAATTTTTCTATAAGCTCATTTGTCTTTTGTATAATATCTTCTTGGTCAGGTGAATCTAAATCCAAAATAATAAGTAATTCGGCTACAGTATAATTATCTACATCCGTGTCAATATTCTTGTCATTTATATCATTTATAAAATCCATAGCAAGATATATATATTGTTAGATTATACAATCCTGTTCTTTCTATATAAGTTTTTCAAGATTCAACATAAAACATATTTTCGATGTACCACATTTTTATATCCAATTTCTATTAGTTCTTCTCCTTTATCAAAATCTAACATATTGTATCCATCCAAGTATTTTGATTCTACAAAATATTTATTTATTTCCCCAATAGGGTTTTTGCAATTTTGATTCAATGCTACTAAAGGGTCATTATAATTCGAAATTACAATTTCAATTGTTCTTTTTATCATTTCTTTGAGAGAATCTATTGGCAATTTATCATAAATATAACCTTCATTAGGTGTAATATATGTAATATTTATGTATTCGTTCACTCCACCATTTTCCACTTGTAGCAATTCATTGTTCAAAGTACCGCCATCAGCATATAAATTGTTATTATAACTAATCGGTGGAAACAATGCAGGAATTGCCGATGAAGCCATTAATAAATGCACTTTGTTTGAATTGTCATTATTTTCAAATGGGAAGACATCTAAATTTCCACTGTATAAATTTGTTGCACCAATTAAAGTGTGAATCACTGGCCCGTTAGGCATTTTATTTATTATTTGGCTTAATGTATTGAAAAGAGGTTCAGTATTTAAAATGGATACTTTTGTTGTTGGCAATAATTTATAAACATTACGATTTTTCAGAGTTGAATATATTTTTTCGGCAACATTGATTCCCTCTGTAATATTAGTGTAATAGGACAAAAATCCCGCATTTAATGCACCAGCCGAAATCCCAGTATATAAATTGTATTTTTTATTGCTGTCAATTTCAATAATGCGTTTTGCTATTCCTATTTCAACAGCACCAAATGCCCCACCACCACTGAAAGAAAGTTGATTTAAACAGTTACATATAGCAAAAGAAAACCCCAACAAAAAAATAGCTCGTAATAGCATTTATAATAAGTTGCGTTTATTTTTCCTTTACATTGTACCTTTTTAGTGCTCTTTTTTCAGTTGTTCGTTTTCCTGATTTTCTTTCAAAAATTGTCTCTTGAATAGAAGTGCAAGTTCTTCTTTAATTTGCAATTCAGTGTAATTGTATTGCTCCAATATTTTGTGCTTCTTGTATAGTTTTTCGGATATGCGCGTAAAACCAGAACCGCGCTTTAAATGCGTTTTTCCAGTGAAAACGATTTGCTCTAGTATTTGCAAAATGGATGGATTTGAAGATTCCAATAATGAACGGTCGATTCGGTAATTGCCTTGATAAGTGTAACGATTATAATTGCCGGTTTCATAAACGCGCATTTTTTTTTCGTGATTAAGAAGATTCCGAATAAGACCGATGCCTTCAATTTTGTTGGTAGAATTGTTCATTTCCACGACAAATACTAAGGAATTCAAGGGTATTTTTTCTGTCATTTGTTGAGGTGAACCATAGATACAAGCGACTTCTCTGTGTTTCTCCCGAAAACTGCAATTCTCTTCCCAAGTAGAGTTATTAAATCGGCTTGTAACAATATTAGTCATAATAGTGTGTATTCTACTTTTGTAGAATAATTCTGTTCAATTTTAAAAAGTATAATAACAAAAATTATTTTATTATTATAAAAAAATGACTACAGAAGAAAGTAGTGAAATAAATTCTATTTCTAGAACATATGGTTTTATTATTACGCGTCATGTTAATTCGGAAAAAACAAATAGATATTGGAATAGGTGTGTAAAATTAATTCGAACGCACTATCCTCATAGATTGATTGTAATTATTGATGATAATAGCAATCCGGCTTTTTTAAAAGCGGACCACGATTATAAAAACACAATTGTGATTCAATCCGAATATAATGGAAGGGGGGAATTGTTACCATATATCTATTATTCTGAAAATAAATGGTTTGACAGAGCAGTAATTATACACGACAGCGTTTTTTTTCACAAAAGAATTCCTTTTGAAACAATAAACTTTGATGTTGCATCGTTGTGGCATTTTCAAAGAATTCATAATCCAACACATTATGACCAAAATATTGTGTCAGTGTTAAAACACGCAAATATTATAAATCAAGTTTCAAAAACGCGATTATGGGATGGGTGTTTTGGTGGTCAAAGTTTTATAAAGCATTCTTTTTTACTTCATATTATGAAAAAATATCAATTGAAAAACTTGATACAAGTTATTAAAACTAGAATAAATAGATGTTGTTTGGAGCGCATATTTGGAATAATATTTTATTTAGAAATGAAAACGAACATCCCTTCTTTATTTGGAAATATAAACACTAATAATAAGTATGGTCTTACTTACGAAGAATATTTGAATGATTTGAAAAGCGGGAAAGTAAACGCAAATGTTGTAAAAGTTTTTTCAGGTAGATAAAATATAAATATTAAAGAGAAATTTATGCATAAATGGCTCGTTTTTCCCACGCTTCTAAATAATGTTGTTTATTTATTTTTCTATTTGTTTCTGCCGCTTCATTTCTATATTCGGGGTACTCTGTTGAAATAATGAACCGATTTTTATAAATAATGAATCCACCGTGTTTGTAATGTCTCATGGCTACATTTACTCCTACAAACTTATTTCTAATAGCAACAGAACCCAATAAATCTGGGCCAGTAGGACATAAAGGTCCATATCCATAAAATTTATTTTGCACATTAAAAACTATCCGCCGAATAGCTCTAAATAAAATTGGATTACCTGCTACACTCGTGATTAGAGCATTATATATACAGCCTTTTGGTCGGTCTTTTACAAAATTATTATTTTCCGTAAGTTCAATTAATTTAAAACCGTTCACACACGCAAATTTTATGTCAACATAAACACCACCATTTATAAAGAGAACACAAAGGCGCCATAAATCTGCCTTATAAGCGCCAGGAATCAGCCTATCATATGCGTCTAAAACATCGGGTCTAAAATGCCTTTTAATAAATTCTCGACAATCATTATCATCAAATAAATAATGTTTGAATCCTGGGTTTTGGCTTCTTAACAAGTCCACTCTTTCTCTCATTTTTGGAGGCAAATCTTTTGTATACCACGTTTGATAAATAACGCAAGGCATTATAGGTTTATATTCGGTTTTCATAAAATTGCATGGTCTATTATAAAATGCAATTTCTAATTCTTTTGTAGAAGGTTTTCTTTTAAACATTATCTGATATATAAAGAAAAAATATAAATTATTCTAAACATTTAATTTTATTCACCCAAAATTTTAATTGTAATTTTTTATAGTTAAATGTTTTTGTTTTATAATTTTCTATTGTTGTATTTAATAATTCTCTATTTACTTCATTCCAATCATTTACAATTAAAACAGGTAAATCTTCAAACAATTTTGAAAAGTTAGCTGCTTTTACAACTGGTATACAACCTAAACACAATGCTTCCCATGTTCTATGACAATCCATACCAATACCAAATGGTGATAAAACAAAAGAATAATTTGATATTTTTTGCCAATTTATTGTTCGTGGTGTAAAAGAATCATTTATTTCTAATAAATCCCTTGGAATATTTTCTAATGAACCTATTCTCTGACCAAAACGGTCATTTCCTTTTGTAAAATTTACATATATTTTTGGAATTCTTTCATAAAAAGGTTTCATATTTTGTCTAATTCTAACAAGAGTTAATTCTTGTTGACCTGGTAAATGTCCTTCCCCTTTTAATTGCCAATTACACGCCGGGTTATTTGAAACAGTATGATAGTCAAGTCCAATCGGTAATTGGATTATTTTTGGAATATTTTGAATTTGAGTATTTTGTGGCAACCATCTTATTAAGTACTTTGAATGAAGTAAATTGTTAAATTGTTCCATTCTCAAAGCTTCTTTAGGAACACACAAGTCTGAATCACCTGACACAAGAACAAAAGTTTTATTTATATTGGGTAAAATATCATTGACGAAAAAACTTAACAAATCGCTGCATACATAAATGGTCATACCATCAAACATTTTTTGTAACATAACATATAAATATTTTTTATCATTATTGCAACTTGATTTTGGATGTGGTGAACGAAAATCACATGATTTTAAGATTCCTCTACTGTTTACAAAATAACACAAATTTTCCATTTATATAAATTTTAAATAAAAATCGAATGAATCGAACGAATCGAACAAATCAAACGAATAATTATCATTTATTTAAGTAAAAATAACTTCTGAACTAATCATAATTCTTGCGCCATTTTTCTGTCTTGCCATAATGTGAAATGCTCTATGCTCACAATCTTCGTATCTGCAATCGGAACTTTTATATTTTTTAAAAACTAATCCAGAGTTTGCGGCTTTCATATGCGCCAACATATTTCTTTTGGGTATTAGGTCTATTCTTATTCTACCGTCATAATAACAATTTAAAAATTTCTCGGTTTTATAGATAGACATACCATTAAATGATGATATACACGGTAAAAGTTGTCCAGGCTTTAATTTATTTAATTTTTCAACAATATAGTTTTGAATAATACCATAAAATTGGACATTGTTATTGAAATGATCATAACTAAAACAATAAGGCCATATATTTAGTGCCCAAATATCGTAATATTTTGGGCTAGTGTTGAATGAGAGAGCATCCCAATCATCTCTCGTTAGATATTTTCTAATAATCTCGGGATTACAGTTCTTGCAATTTACATCATCACCATCCATCATAATAAAATAGTTATATTTATCTATCCTTTTTTTCACATAGTCAAAAAGAAAATTTCTTGCATTTGCAATATTGTGAGTTCTATAAGGTGTTGTATCATTTGGATTTACATAAAAATTTACCTTTGCGCTTTTTTTTGCATAATTAATAAGTTTATTAATAGTACCGTCATTTGAATTATCATAAAAAATAATTATTTCGTAATCATCAAATATGCTTCCTAATAAATGCATATTGTCTATTACTTTTTCAATATATGGCTCGCAATTTTTGACAGGACAACATATACAACAATTCATATAAATAGACAAATTTATTTTTACATAAATTTTTACGCAATTTTTCTTAGAAGAATTCCTTCACCTTGTCCTCCAAGCACTGGTACCTCGGCTTGTTCATCGACTCCATCAGGACTGACCAAGGAGTACAGTTCTTGAACGCCTCAATACCATTTTCGCAGAACAAATTGAGGAGTGCGGGACTGAACCCAGACATCATCGAGACATTCTTCTGCGAGGACAAACTAGGGAACCCACTGGTGCTTCGCAAGTTCCAGAAGAGGATGTGTGGAGGCTTGAAAGGCGTGCCGTGCAACCTATTACCCGCCTCAGCATACATCGCCTCAATAGTCTGGTACAGAGTGTCCATATTCGGAGCAGGTCGGCCTGATTGTGTCTCGGCTTGGTCGATTTGCATATCCGAGAAGATTGTGAGAACAAGACCCGAAACCTCGTCGGGTGTGAGCTTCTTCTCAATGATTGCGTCGAGGATTACCTTGAGCGCCTTGTAGAACTGCGTCGAATAACCGACCTCTCCTCGCAGTAACACCTCTACCTTCTCAACAAAAGTGGAACATCCATCCAGGTTGTGCCATGTCGGGTTCTCGGAGAAAGACAATACGCGATTTCCTAGGACAGACTTCTCTGCAACACGGATACCAAGTGCGAAGCAGCAATCACGAGGGTCACCGTCCATCGAACCCGAGAAATCGCACATAGGAATCATCTCGCACAGAGCGCCGGTCTGCGACGCATTATCACGCCACTGTGAGTTGAGAAGGTCTATCTCCGACTGCAAATCCTCTGGAATGGGTTTGGGTTTCAGTCCTTGCTTCCGGCGAATCAAGTCCAACGCCTGCACGGTAAAGTTGTTCAGACCAACACGCTTGCCCTTCATTTCCACTTCGCCTGCAACAGCCTTCTTGATGCGAGCCTTGAAGTTCTCGGCGCACTCAATGCGGTCCGGGGCCTCAGAACGCTGACTGCCGTCCTTTTTCACATTCATAAAGGCCTGCTTCTGCTTCGAGATGGTTATCGAAGTTGTCTTAGAATGGTCGATTTTCGCCCACTGATTTGCACACTGATAAATCTGAGTAGTGCCGAGTTGCTTGTTTAGACCACTGCACACCTTACGGAAATCCATCTTACATTTCTTTTGAGCTCTGATAGTGGCTTCGGGAGTCTTTGCTGTCTGCAAATAATGATGAAAGTAGGAATACGCAAGTTGTTCAAAAATCCAACCAAAGCGCTTGCACTTCTCGCGCGCCGCCCATTTTGCTGCAAGAGTCATGTTACTACTGTTGTCGGTGCTCGAGTCTCTGAAAATCTGTGTATTCAAAAGTGTAAATGCATGTTGCATAAGAGGATGCTCAACAGAAACTCCCTTACTCCTGCAATAGTTGCAGAAGTACTTAATGTCCTTCCAAGAACCATAAGGATGCGCATTGTTCTCAAAGGCGACGAATTTCTCCAATGCAAAGAGGGCCAACTCAGGATGAAACTCGTACCAGACAAGAATCTGCATATATGCGTGAGCGTATTCGCCCTTGCCATCAATTATGTCGCGTGTATGACCAACAATTTTATATGCTGTAATTAGAAGCTCTTGATGCTCTCCGGGACACAGAGTACCGGTTTTCAGACCGGTCTGCAAATCGCGTAGAATTTGGCGAAGAACTTCGGCCAACTTTTCTACACCGGTCTCATTGGTGCGACTCGTTTGGAAACTGAATTGCAGAATCCTCTCCCGGACACTGTTAGACCACGCATATTCCGTGTGACCCTTCTCACCAGATTGAATAAAAGTGCTAGAATCAAGAGCGTTTACGAGTGCTGCCATTGGTTAGAGTTAATTGGCGTCGTCCCTTTAAGCCGTTTTCAATTTTATTTTTAATGTCTTATTATGACTACTTAAAGACGAAGATGAAGATGATGTAAGATAGATGCGTTTTGTTTTCTTTGTATCTTTTTTTTCTGTTTTTATTTTTTCATTTTCATAAAAAATAATGAATAAATCATTCAAATCGTGAAACATTGAGATGGTTCTGTTCCACGCAATTTCGTCTACTTCTTTTACTATTGATAAAAAAGAGTAGTCTTCTTTATTCAGTAGAAAATTTCTTACTTCCGTCGGTTCCAAATCAAAATTATATTTTAACATTGTCATAATGGTGAAAATCTTGTCGTCTTTTGTATTGTTTCTTTTAAGTATTCCAATTATTTCATCTCTTGAAATATGATTGGCATTTTTTATAAAAATTTTTTCTTCTTTTATTTTCTCCACTTCATTATTATTATTCACATAAATGATTGTTGCTTTTATGTAATTTAAATCTTCCAAATAAAAACTTGCATAATCTTTATCAACTTTTTCAAATTCATTTATCCAACTTGCATCAAAGTTGTCATTATTTTCTTTCTCATTTATGCTTTCTTCGTCGTCTGATAAACTTAACATTATTATATTTTTATTATTTTATTATTTTGGAAATACAACTAATAATAATCCAAATATTCTTCATCTGAATCAGAATCATATTCATTATATGGAATACAATATTTGTCATATGCATCTTCGCCATACAATTCTATATAATTCTCCTTATATCTTCTCCAGTTTTCTTTCATCATTTCAATGGCATCATTCATCTCATCATTTAATGACCTTTCTTCAATACCTTTGTATGTTGTTTCACCATATTCACAAATAATCTTGTGTTCTTTATTTTGAGTAATCCTTACCCAACCCGGTGGGACTTTTTCAGCAAAAAAGGTTTGTTCTTCTTCCACTATTGTTTTGTTCAATGCTGAAGCATAATGATTATCTTGGTTTTTATCTTTATGTTCTTGGTCTTTCGTGGACAATGCTGGAAAATCCGCTATATTTATCGACATCTCTTTTGGTTTCAGATTTGCTTTCTCCCCTATTCTACCAAATGTATTTATTCCATAATTTTCTTCGCGTCTTCTGCCTCGATTTACATCTTCTCTAGCAATGGGTCTCGCATCTTCCATAGTAAATCTATCATTTTTTGGTTCGCTTTTGAATATATTGCTTTTCATTGTTTGGATTTGTGATTGCTATAATAAGGGCTTATAGTTTGTATTGTGTTTTATCTTTAAATCTTGTAAATTTATATTCATTAAGCATTTAAACCAGATTTCAATTTAAAGGCAATGCAATGTATATATTTGTCTCTTAATAGCAATCCTACATTATTCATCCTAAATAGTACGAGGTTCAGAAAATCCTTTATATATGTATACAGGAGACAGCAAAATGTGTGTGTGTGTGTGTGTGCGTATAATTACGATTTTGTTTTTAATCGTAATTATTATTATTGTAAAAAATATAAAAGAAAAGTATGAATATATATTAATGGCTCAAGCTAGAAGAGACATATTAGAAAATTTATTTTTTAATATTATTATGAATATGCAAGATGATGCGGTATTTTTCCACGAAGAAGAACATCCAGTAATAAATCAAAGTTTATATGAATCGAATCCAATTAAAATGGTAATTTCTGAAGAGGAAAAGGCAAAATTATCAACAATAAAATACAAAGATGCATTAAACAAGGAACAAAATACAACATGTTTTATTACACAAGATGATTTTCAAGAAGAAGATGATGTAATTCAATTGCCTTGTCATCATTGTTTTACACCGGATTCTATTATGCAGTGGTTAACAGAAGAATGTGCGGAATGTCCAGTTTGTAGATACAAGTTTGAATCAGTAGAAAAAAGGGTTGTTGTTGATTCTAGTTTGAATAATGTGGAGGTGGAGGAAGAAATGCCAGAATTAATACCAATACACCAACGAATTGATGATTATAATTACTCGATTATTGGTGCAATTGACGAGATGAGTGAAGTCAACAACTTTAGAGACATTTTTTTGAATAATATTTTCAATTCTTTTTCAAATGAAAGCAACATAATGTATAATTTTCTTGAAATTGATGATAATGAAGAGAAACAAAATGACGATAACGAAAATGATGTAGATTAGATGTCATCAACATTGATTTCCTCTTCTTCAAAACCGCTGTCCGGTAAATCGTTAGTTGGTGCAATTTGCAACTTTACATTTTCTCCTGCGGATTTTTTCAATAGCTCTTCATATTCGCTTTGGTGTGCGGATGAAGAGAATTCAAGATATTCTGATTCACGAGGTTTTCCAGTAATAACATCGACCATTTCAATGGAATCCCACGGTACGCCTCGTACCTTTCTCAACTCCTGTTTATCTGCATCATTGTATACCTCAAGTAAATCGCATTTCCGCGATTCTTTATCAGACGAGGATTCCACTGACCATTCTCTAATACCCACCAGAACCCAAGTTCCTCGAGTCAGCATATTGCCGCGTTTTCCTCTGCCTCCGCGAAATTTACCGCGGATAATACACAATCTGTCTTGTCCATCGACGCATTTTACGGAACAGTTTGCGCCGCCTAACATACTTGTGACACAAGCATAAATTTCCATTTCATCCTCAGAAAACCGAGTCCTTTTAGAACTCGAATCATTAGTGTGTTTTCGCGCTTGGCTTTTATGACCAGTACCACCTTTAATGTTCTTGACCATTCTTGCTTCTAGTTATGTAATATTATTTACTTCTTGATTTTTTAAATCAATTTTTTTTAAAAGTTATTCCAAAAAAATTGATGTTTCTTTTATTTATTTGTATAATTTACAATTAAATACTTGTTCTCTCCGAAGATGAATATTAAGTTTGAAGAACATTATTTCCCCAAACTAAAACACTCCATTTGTTTTACAATTGGCAAAAATGCACAAGGTAATGATGAGGCGATTTCGAGTGCTGAATCTGAAGACATCTGGTTCCATTTGGAAGGACAGTCATCGTGTCATGTTGTAGCCAAGATTCCACAAGGTTTAGCGAGAAAGGAACGCGGTTATATTTTACGAAAAGGAGCCGAATTGTGTAAACAAAACTCGAGAGAAAAATCTGCAAAAAGTGTGGAAGTCGTGTATACAAAAATAAAAAATATTACAAAGACTGATATTCCTGGAAGAGTTATTGTAACAGAAAGAGGCACAATTAAAATTTGAATGTGGTTAATAAATAACAAACTTCATTTCTGATAATATATCCGTGGTTGGTTTGTAAATGCCATTTTTACCGTGTTCATCATAGAACTGTGTCCATGTTCTTTGTTTTGCAATACTTTGAATGCTTTTTTCTTGAATTTCTCTCTTTTGTTCATCTGGTTCATAACCGAATTGAGAATAAAATTCTTCTGGCCAGTCTGTTTCTTCGCATTCAGGAAAGTCAATTCGCTTGGTTTCGTCATTTCGTTTTCCCTTGCATTTTCGAATTCGATTAAACCAAATAGGAGAGAAAGATGCATAATATTCCCAATGGTACCAATATATTTTTTGCAATCCAGTTGGGTCATCCATAAGAATTTTATTTCTCTCCAATTGAAATAAACTCAAGTAATTGTCCTCATCAATTGCATATATATACGCCAATGGAAGAATTTTGTATGCCATGTTGTTTGTTGTTGCTGATTTAAAAATGGTCTCATAACTAACAATATTATGTTGTTCAACACTAATATACAATTTTTTTCCCATTTTCTCTTGAGAAAGTAGAGAGAAATGATGAATAATAAATGCGAGAAGTTGAATAGATTCATCTATTTGAAGAAATCCTGCATTTTTTTTCCATTTTTTGACTGTTTTCTCTGTATCCATTTTGAGCCCATTTTTTAAGAAATAAGCTATTGTTTCTTTTAAAATTTGAATGCTATTATAGTCACTTTTTCTCTCGAATATAAAGAATGCAATTTGCAAATAGTCTTTAGATTCAAGAAGCTGGGTTAATGAAGTCTTTGCAGAAGGTGGTTCATCTTTTGTATAAATGATGGCCTGTCGCAACATAAATACATCCAAATTGTGAGGTCGAATCAAAAGGTTACCAACAATAAATACAACACTCCGCTTTCTATCTTTAGATGTAATTTTTGCCCACTCAGTGTATTTTTTGGCAAAATATTCTTGAAAACTGGGATTTAATGTGTAATAGAAATCATAATAAATTTTCCACAAGTACTGAAATAATTCTTCTTCAAAACCGGAATAATACAATTCGTATGCCCAATAAATGGCTGCATCCTTTTTGTTCAAGAGAGAAACAAGGAGAGATAGCAGGACCTCGTCCTTTAAGTATAAATAACGAGTAAATATTATAGGAGATTCCATATTTAAAGCGAAATGTGGTGGTATTGTCTGGCAACTACCCATTTATGATTAGGATAACTTTCTTGTTTTTGCATTTAAGAGTTTCAATTTTTATTTTTTTTTATGTTTGTTGTACTTTATTTTATGCGTTTTAGAATCAGTTTACTGATTCTTTTCTTTGCACAATATATAATATGGCCGAGTCATGGATGCAATTGGTTCAACGCGTTTATCGAGATGGAAAATCGAAAAACTCTTCTTACAAGTTCAAGCAAGCAATGGTTGATGCTAAGAAAATGTATAAACACCCCGCTGCCGCGACCCCCTCTTTTATGGAACCCGGTGCCAAGAAATCTAGAAAGCACCATCGCAAATCGAAGAAACACCACAAGCACGGAAAGAAGACCAGAAAGCATCACAAGAAGCACTAAATTTGCGGTGATTATTTGATTATATACTCTACATAATATATCATCAAAATAAAAGGTCATTATTAGTAATATTATTAAAATAAATATTAATAAATCTCAAAGATTGGTTTTCTTCATTTATTTTTTTCAATCTAAACCCCAACAAATAAGAAAAACTCGATTCCCAAACACAAATATACACATTATTGCACTTTTCACCTATAAGACAATCATAAATTGCAGAAATGTCTCTGTAATTTGACCACAATGGTGTTGTCATAAAGTTGTAGTTATTTTCTTTCAAATAATCTATTACTTTGTTATCATAACTATGAGATAATATTATAGTGAGTTCATCTTTATTTATATTATTTTTTATTTCTCTCAAATATTTGTTTTCAAGTATTCTTTTGTAAAGCGATTTTTCGAAATTATTTTCTTTTGACCAATGTTCAATCGCATCATCTTCCAAACGCAAATGTATACAATTTATCTTTTTACTCGCAGTAATTTTTTGATTATCAATTATAAATTTATTTACAGTATCTGAAAAGCTTTTATGAAAAACTAAGCTTTGTTTTACATAATAAAAAGTTTCGTTATGCTTTTCACAAATATCAATGTAATTCAGTGGGTTTTTTGATATATCAATTTCAATCGATTCTTTCAAAAAACCGTTGAAAATATCATATTTCTTATTTATAATGGTATTATTCACCTTGTAAGTGATTTCCAATTTAAAAGTTTTTTTATCCAGACTCACGAAATATTTATTATAGGCTTCTTTTACCAATGATTCGCAAAAGCTGGTAAAATTGAAAGAATTTGGCAGAATAAATGCATTATTTTTTAAAAAAGTTGTTTTAAATATATTTGTCATATCTATAAAAAAATCATTAATTCCAATTCTTGCTTGAACAATATTCAAATTAGCCAAATTCATATCTTCAATTTGGATATTTGTTATATTTTTCAATGAATTATTTGTTTCTTTTACATCAATAATATCGGAAATATTGCAATATTCATCTGAATTGATTGATTTCAAAAAACTAGTAAACAAAAGCAAATCAACATCATTTTTGTCATATTTTTGTATGGACTGAGCTATTGCGTATATTTGATTTCCTAATCCACTTGTCTTCTCTGGCGCCAAAATAACACATAATATTTTCATAATTGTATAAATATAAATAACGACTTTATATTTATATTTTTTTAACAATTATTGAAAAAGTTGTTGCCATTCTTCTTGAGTATTTGAATAAATGAGTTCTTCAAATACTTCCAGAGTTTTGTCCACACTTTCTCTCTTTGATTCAGTTGCAGAAATATTTTTTAAAAGTATAGAAATAAAACCATTTATAAATTTGTGATTTGTTTCTTTGATGTCGAGAGAAGAGAGAAGATGCAAAAACAGTATAGATAAACTATAATTGTTCCATGTAGAAAAAAACTTCATCAGCTCCTGTTTTATCCAATATTTTGGTTTATTGATTAGACCTCTTCGAGAGAAAAGGGTTGTGGCTTTAAGTTCCTCCGAAATATATTTCCCAAAAGGGCTTAAAGAAACCGAGCCTAGCCAATCGTTTAGCACGGTTTCGATATTTGCTGCAGATAAGCTTACCAAATTTTTGCTATTCATATAACATATTAAATGTACTTCTAAAGGCAAGTGGATTTTTCTTGGGTTATACTCGGAAAACAACAGATTTTCCATTTCATTACTTTTTCTCTCGTCTTGGTCTTTTTCCAAAAGTAGAGTCTGGTCAAAATTTATCAAATATGGCGTGTCATCCTCTTTGAAAAGGATGTTGTTTGGAACTACATTCATATTCACCAAATTTCTATTGTCTAATTTCTTTAATAGTTGTAATAAGTTTTTGAAAACCAGGATTATTTTGAGAATCTTTTGCTTTTTTGTTGCAGATTTATCAAAAAAACTCCAAAAATCTTGCATTTTCTCTTGATTTGCATATTGAAAAAGAAAATAAGTATTGTTTGATTCATTCATTATTTTGCACTTTTCGAACTTCTCATCATCTATTTCCGCCAATACAAAATCTCGATAGTGTAAAATCGGACCAAAATTCAGAAAAAAACAAGGAATTTCTCGTATTACTTTACTTATTTGTATTTCATTTCTTGAGAGAAGATTTGACCTTTTTACTGAGTTTTTCCTATTTTTTCCAGTTTTCTCTATTTTTTTGTATTGTGATTGATTTTCAAAATATAATTCATCATTTTTGCTATTTATTAAATATTTCATTAAAAAATTAATATACTATATTTGTTCACCTTTTTTTATTAGTTAAAACGAAATCATCAATTATCAATTTATATCTAGTGCTCATTGTTTTTTTGTCTCTCTCATAATAAAATACCTGTTCTTGTAGGTCTTCTTTATCTTGTCTTTCACCAAAGACACATCATTTAGATTGTGCTCCACAACCAATCTTGTAACCTCGTCCCTCAGCAAATCCAAGTGCGTATTGCAAAAATCGGCGAATCCATCCGACGGCTTGTAATCCGATTCTTTCATCTTTTTCGAAATATGAACATCCATTGCATCCAAAAGGTCCTTCTGTACACTCAAATACTGGCGTCTATCCTTCGGCTCTGGTCTTTTCACACTCTTCTTCCTGAAATAGTAGCGCGCACTCTTGAACATCTTGTCTAAAATATCTCCGTCATAATTCAAATTTGTCAGTCTTTCTAGCTCGTTTTGAATCAAATTACTGTTCTCCTCTATCCAAGTGTTCCACGCCTCTTTGAAAGTCTTCCGGTCATCGTACTGGTGAATCTTCGAAAACTTGTGCAGCTCGTCCATAAATTCCTGTGTAAATTTGTAACGATAAATATTTATAGGAATACGGGATTCTCTGGACAAGATGGGTTGTTGCTCATCGTTCCTAATAATATTATCATATGATTCACAACTACCAAGATTGTAAATATTGTGGTCTTCAAATTTTGCATTTGAAAAAGCACAATCCATTTTGTTTACTTGTATTGACATTCTCTGTATCTGTGGATTGGGTATGAATTCCTTTTTATCACTTTAAGTTCTTCAATTTTTTTTAGCATTCAAAAGTTTTATAATTCTATTACTTTTATCAAAAAAATTGATTTAATAATATTCTTCATTATAAATATTATTAAACGCAATGTCCTCCATCGATTGGTCTTCACTACCTGTTCCAGTTCCAGTAAATATTTTTACCTATCCTCTGGAAACCCAGCAATCCATATTTGCCTATTTAATGCAACTCGAACCCATTCAACAGCGCGCTTATGTAATTGCCAAACATCATCTTGGTACCTCTTTCGACATTTTGCGCAGTACTGGCTACAGCGAATGGAAAAAGACTAATGTAAAAAACTAAGCATATTACAGCTATTTTACTGAGCGTTTCAACCTTCTTCTTTGTGTTTTTCTTGGTTTCGTAATTTTAATTCGGAAACTTTTATTCGTATTATGAAATTGCTGTTTGGATTTTTCGATTCGTCTTAGAATTGTAATGGAACTTTTGGGACGACCTCCACCTTTTATTACTTCTTGAGATGGCGAAGGCAATAATGTCTGATATTCCGGTGTTGCAAGTACTGGCGGCATTTGAGGCACTTGAGGCATTTGAGGCATTTGTGGCACTTGAGGCATTTCAGGAATTTGGATTTGAGGCACTTGTGGCATATTGGGCAAATCAACACGAGGAATGGCATCCTTTATTTTTTTTATTATAGATTCTTTCACTTTTTCACCTTGAGCATAAACTGCCTTCCCAGCTAAAAAATATTCTCCTATAAATGGTAAAAATGCTAGTAAAGCTGTAGTAATACCAACACTTTGTTCTTTCAAGGTTGTAAATAAAATACCCTTTAATTGACTAACATTTACTTCTCCCAAAGCCTCCAACTCTTTTTTATCTATTCCAAAAATTTTTAACAAAACATTTACTATACTATCGTCATTTTTTGAGCCATCAATATATACTGTTTCTTCTGGACCTTTTTTTAATGATTCATTTTCTTGATTTATAGTTGCGTCTGCCATATTTTCTTATAATAACATTAGCTTTTATTTTGTTCCATTAATACCATCTTCTTAAATTCCGCAAAAGTCATTGCATAATACTTATCTACTACCTTGCGCTCCACTTTCTTCAAAAAAGAAAAATTCGCCATTCGTCCCTGATAAGAATAACGATTCGCTCTCTCCTTCAATATCATATTCTCATTCTGTTTCGTATTCACTTGCGCGGTTTTGGGAATGTTTGTTTGCGGCTTCTTCGAATCCAATGCCACTGTTGCCGATTTTATACTGGTGTCTCTATTATAACTCTTCAACTTGGCAAATACATTCTTTTTCGGTTGCTCAACTATTGCATTCGTTTTGAACGACTCTTCTTGTTGCTTTTGATTCTGCTGTTCCTCTTCTTCTTTTTGTCTCTTCTTATCTTCCAACTTTTGTTGGGCTGCCTTTATTTCCTCACTCATATCAACAAATAGTTTCTTGCAATCATTCATCAATACATACTTCCTACCTACTACTTCTAAAAAACGATACGGAATCAAATGGTCCGCATAATATGAAAATGTATCACGCTTTTCATCCCAAAACATTACAACATTTCCCTGCGGTGTATTTTCCATAACAAAACTGTTTGCCAAACTATCCAATTTTTCCTTTGTAAGTTCTTTTTCTTCTGCATCTCTGAATCTGTCTAGATATTTGTCTTCGAATTTTATTGGCGCCTTTTCATTCTTCTTTTTCTCGGGTTCATCAGTATTTTCCGCTTCCCCAACATCTTTGTCCTTTAAAAATAATTGTTTTATTCGCTGCATTATAAGAAGTGTCATACAACTCTTCTCTCCAGAAAAAATGAAATACATAAAAAAGGAAAATAATAGAAAATTGGGTATACTTAGAATTGTCATTTGGGTATAGTAATAAATAATGATGCTTTATGTTTAAATCTTTTCGTTATTTATTTATTTTCCCTATTTCCCTATTTTCTATTTGCACTTCTTGTCTCCTATGTTCAAATAAATCGCGGATTTCGTTCGATAAATCCGCACATTTAATCAATTCATAAGTTTTTTTCGGATTGTTTGGATGTAATCTGACTAGGTACAAATCTGTAATTTTCTTTTCATATTTCTCTTCCAAAATCGCCTTGTAAGTATTGAGTTGGAGAGAATAATGCCAGAAATTCGTATTCGGCAAATGATTGATGCATTCTGTGGTCGCCGATTCTTTGAATCCATTGACCTTTGATATTTCCTTTGCTCGTTTCCAATCATAAATGGCGAGAGTTCCATCCGGGTTTTCGTATACCATATCTATGGACCCGGCGAGCTTCAAATCCTCGTGATAAACCATCCATTCTGTTCTATACGGCTTCAAATGGGGGAAGGCTTTGGCAAATTGCAAGAAATACTGCCATTCTTCAGACAAGTTTGGGGGAGGGATGCCTCGGCTTTGTTCGTCTTCATAGATTTCTAGGAGGTCCTCGTGATTATAAGGATGTGGTTGGTCGTTTTCATCGACCAAGTCTTGGTTCATAAAACATTCAATGTCGAAGTGCATATCAGTGCCGGCGCCGCTCACTGCAGAACCATTGTCTGCCCATTGCTGTTTGATTTGTTCAGGTGTTAGGCCCCAATATTTGTTATCAGGGTTCCAGTTCTTTCCTTTCATCATTTTTTTGATGATTTTGTCTGCATCAAAATGCGGGAAATGACTGTGATTCCATGTTGTTACACTGGTATACTTGGAATCTGGGTCTGTCGTAATAGTGTATTTGTGGGAGGGTTCATCGAAAACTAGATTCTTATCTCTCGAGTGGCCGTGTCTTGATGAGAGAATGGGATGTAACACAGATTGCGATTTCATTGCTTGTATTAATAAATAACTTGTTTTTAATTTAAAGAAGTTATTTATATTCAATTTTTTATATTTGCCACCATAAAATGACTATACCTTGGGCACCTACACGACCACCATATGTGGTTGTATCACCAAATACTCCCCCGCTACCACCTCCACCGCCTCCACCTACTAAAATACCATTAGTATTAAAATCACCCCATTTCGATATTTTTAAAACTCCAGGATATCCTGTTCTATTTCCACTTCCACTAGCTGGCCCTGTTCCTCCTGAACCACCACCATAGTTACCTCCTGTCGTGAATTCATTTGAATTTAATGAACCACCACCACCACCTCCACCATAATATACATTATAGGTTGTATTATTAATAGTAATTGGATAAACATTATTATTATTAGTCGGTTGGCCTCCTGATGCTCCTGATCCTCCACTAGAACTACCATTATCACCACTACCACCCTTTCCAGTACCGGAACCACCACTACCGCCTTGACCGTAACTATTAGAAGAACTACTGCCACCATCGTGACCATTTTCTGCTTTAGGGACAATAATATTTGACCCTATTGCAGAAGGAGAAGCATTAGTTCCAACAATAATATCGAATTCAGTAACTCCTGTTATTGTTAGTTTTCCAGAATTGATATAACCGCCCCCCCCGCCTCCACCTCCTGAACCATTATATGCACTCCCAGAAGCTACACCTCCGCCACTTCCACCATTACCTCCTCCACTAGAAATAAAATAGTTAATTTTACTAGTTGTAGGGAAATTTGTAACTGTTATTTTACCATTTTGATTAACATTTGAAAATACTATCATTCCAGATGCATCTGTGATTGTTGCAGATGCGTCTGTGATTGTTGGATTTCCGCCTTTACTAGAATTAGTGAAAATAGACAAACTCGCATCAAATCCATATGCAGTTATTTTAACATTTGGATAATCATATGCCATAAAATATTGTCGTAAATCACCGACTAAGTTTGTACTAAAATAATTTGTAGAATATGATATATACGATTTAGGGTCGGCAGTAATTACTGGTTGAAATATTTCAGATAAGTCTTTTACCACATTATTAGAAATCACTTTATACCCAGTAGCAGGAGCAGGAGTAGTTCCAGATGATATTGATTTAAAAACAACTGTTAAATCGCTTGCATCTACAGCATATCCACATGGAGATGGAGGAGTTGGCATTATATAGTATCTTAGTATTTGTCTCGATAATTAATTTCATATGTTTTCTAATTCTTCCACCCGTTTTTTCAGTTCCTGAATTTCTCTCGTTAAAATAGCTATTAAACCTTGGTAATTCAAGCTTTGTATTTGTTCGCCGTCTTTTTCGCCTGTTACTAAATGTGGGAAGACTTCTTGTACCTCGTGCGCTATAAAACCTGTGTCTTGTTTTCCTGATAGCTTGTTTTTATATACTACAGGATTCAACATGTCAATTGCAAAAGTCGCGTCCAACGGTTTTACATCTGTTTTGATTCTGTAGTCTGAACCAGATACAAAATATAATGATTTTGTTGTTCCTGCAACATTTAAACTAGCGTCAAATGAAACATCTCCTGCCACCTCTAGCGTAGAATTGAACGAAACATCACCATGTACATTTAAACTACCATCTATAATAACAGTTTCTGCCGATGTGCCCAACACTACTTGATGGTCGTCCGTTGGTTGTGCTTTATAACCAATCGCGGTTGAATAATTATAACTATCATTATAATAAGCATTATATCCTAGCGCGCTATTAAAAGAACCAGTATCTATATCGTGCCCTGCTTCCATTCCAATAAGCGTATTACTTGCGCCTGTAGTAACACCATATCCTGATGCGTGACCTAAAGCAGTATTAAAAGAACCATCTGTTAATGATTGTCCTGCTTGCGTTCCAATAAGCGTGTTTGAGTGTCCTTTTTTTAATTTATTTCCAGACAGCCGTCCATAGCATGCATTGTTTCCTCCACTTGTTAAACTTGGCATACATTCTATTCCTATGCCAGTGTTATTGGTTCCTGTTACCGACGATGACATAGATGAATCTGTTATAAAAAGTCCTCTTGCATTACCATAAATATACAAACTATTTATAGTATTATAAAATTCTGCATATTGGTAAACTTTCATTGATGCGTTGAAATGGGCATCATCGTCGAAATCGGCAACGCCACCAACTCTCAAAGTGGAATTTAAAGAAACATCTGCATTGGCAACTATTTGTCTATTAAAAGTAGATTTTCCTCCCACTTCTAGTGTTGAATTCAAAGAAACATCTCCAAATACATTTACACTGCCATCCAGCTGTGTGTTTTTGGTGACTTCCAAGTTGCCATTCACAGTTAAATCGCCATTAAAAGACCCATCTATAATCGTGGTTCCGTTATCAAAATAAATTCCATTTACATTCAAAATGGAATTTCCGGATAAATCTATGTGACTTTCTGAAACAATTTTGGAATTGTTTTTTCCCAAATAATTGGAAATCGTCGGGTTATCACTATTCGAATACTGGTTTCTCACAATATTATTCGTTGCCGCTCTGTTTAATCCTCCATATTGTCTAAAAGATGACATAGTATACTATATTATACTATATATTTGTTTTGATAGTTTCAAAAGCAAAAAAAATGGCAAAAAGAAAGGGTTCTTAGAAAACCATTTGGTACAAGATTTGCGTTCTGAATTTTTTTCTCATCTATAAAATGCATAAAGTTTTGCGTTTACTAATCATTTTTTTCGAATCAAAGAAAATGTTTAGCTAATATAAAATGGGGTACAATATTGAGGTTTCGATTAATCTTTTGCGTCACACTAACATCTCAGAAATCAAAAAAGAAATTGCCGACTATGCCTTAGACTACGATTGCAATTATTATTATTATTTATACGAGATGGAAGGTGGCTGCAAAATACCCAGAAACCACTGCATTATGGTAATAAATTTCGATGATGACCAAATATTCAATTGCGCCACTTTTTTAAAAGTAATAAAGAGGATAAAGACTTTGCACATTGAATGCATATATGAAGACGATGTTGTTTGCAACTTGATTTATGCGTCTCGATATTACCAAACAACAATGGAAAAGGATAAAGCGATCAAGTATAACAAATTCAAACGCGAGAGAAGTTTATCGGATAATGAGAAGATGATTCTAGAACAGGTTTCTAAAAAGATGGCGACTTCATCTGATTCGCTTTCTAGTGCTTCCGTTACGCTTGTTTCTTAAGCTCCTTTTCTTGCCTGTTTTTCGGCCGCCTCTTGAGTCCGAAGTCAAATGAATTCGCATTGTTTTAGGTAAGGGAGTGCGGTATTTTAACGCAGCCGTCTTTCCAACGAGTTCCAAACCTTCGACGCTCGCGTCTTTAAGTGCTTTTGCCAATTTATTATATTTCATACTGCGTCGGCGAGTTTTTAGAGGTTGTGGTCTAAGAAATGGTTGATATTTCAGTCTAGGATGCAACTGTTCTCTCAACACTATTGTTGGTTCTTGTTCTTGTTCCAAAAGTGGAACTAAACGCTCAACTAAGTCACCTCTTATTGGTTTGATATTCAATAATTGTGCTAAATCATCGTTATTCAAATTCGCTCTTACTTCTGCATTGTTCCCATTATCGTCTATATTCAATCGAATATTTGCTTGGTCACCATCATAATCCGCCTCCCAATGAATATCATTGTATCTCTCTTTTTCATAAGGTCTCTTTATAAATGTTTGTGTTGAACCCATATTTTTAATATAAGCTTGCTTTCCAATCATTGTACTTATATTAAAAATATATTTTTATTTTGTAATGCATTTAGAAAAGTATTTGGGTTAGTTTGTAAAATTAAAATAAATGCTAGTTTATTATGGAACTTAATGTTACCGAATTTGATTCTGATTCGAACAAAAAACATGTTACATTCGAATATGAAGATGAAGATGAATATGATGAAAATATAGAAGATATTGGCTCTATTGACGAAAATTCTAATTTTTCTCCCGCGCCTAGTCAAGAATCTCTACCTAATGTCGGACGATTTCAAACCATTAACCGTCAAAAACCCGTTTTTAATCCTCCTCCTCCTAGCCGAATCAATGCACCCATTGGCGCGTCTGCTATTCCCTCCAAACCACCAGCACAACCCGTGAAGAAAAAGCAAATTTCTTACGATGATATTCTTGGTTCTATGAGTATGCGTGTTGGCCCTGACGGTAAATTGCAAATGTATAGTCAGAAATTGGCTGATATCAATGTTCAAAATCAACAAGAACAACGGTATTTGCCTCCTCGAAACCCTCAACAAACACAACCGCAACCACAAGACCAACAACGATTTTTGCCACCCAGATTTTCGCAACAACCTGAAGAACAACAAGAGCAACCCAGGCAACCTTTAACAAGAAAACAATATCAGCAATTAGTTGCTCAAGATATTTATCGCAGACAGCAAGCACAGCAAAGATTGAGACAAATTAAATCCACTAAATTGATGTTCCCAAATCCTAATGTTAACATTTCAACTACACCTAATCAAGGTGCCAATTTGAATCGACTCTTTCGTCTTCGTAAATAAGGATTATAATAGGTATTTTTTCATTTTATACAAAAATATAATATGAAAAATATATATGAAGCACTATACATTGAAGAAAAATAAAAAGATTGGGGAAAAACAGTCTTTCAATAAGAATAAACATTTGAAAAGACGAATGACGAAACAAATGAGTATAAAAATGGGGGGAGGCAGAAGCCTAATGGGAGGCAGAAGCCTAATGGGAGGCAGAAGCCTAATGGGAGGAATGGAAACCACAAAAAAAACAGTCACAAAAAAGAAAAAACCCAGATTAGTTATTGTTGAAGAACATGTTGATGCTCCACTTGAAGAAGTTGTCACAGAAGTTTTTGAAAAACCGCAAAAAAAAATTGAAGTCAGCGAAATGGATTTAAAAACACCTACACAGAAATTAGTAGAAATGGAATTACCTACTGGTCGTTTGAACGAAAAATTTATTGATCTAATGGATAAATTGGCAGCCGTCGTCGCCAATCAGGGCGACACTGCCAATGAACGAATGCAAAATCGGTTCAAATCCCGTGCTTACAAAAAAGCTCAAGAAACTATTATGTCTTACCAGGGCGACATTACAACTCCATCACAACTAAAAGGTCTGCCTGGTATCGGCGAAACTATTATGGAGAAACTTAATGAATATGTTACCACTGGTAAGCTCCGTCTTTTGGAAAGAGAGAAAGAAAACCCGATTAATTTGCTGGCGGAAGTCTATGGAATTGGTGCCGTCAAAGCCAAAGAATTAGTTGACAAAGGTATCAAAACCTTGGACCAATTGAGAGAAAGACAAGATGAATTATTGAACGACACTCAGAAAGTAGGTCTCAAATATCACTCTGATATTATGCGCCGCATCCCTCGTGCCGAAATCACCAAATATGACCAAATCTTCTCTGCGGATTTCCAGAAAGTTTTGACTGCATTCCCCGAGGCAGCTGCTGCATCGCGTTTCGAAATCGTAGGCAGCTACCGTCGAGGTGCCACCGATTCCGGTGACATTGATATGATTATTACTTCCAGTGACAAGAATGTTTTCAAAGCATTCGTCGATATGTTGATTGGACAGAAAATCATTGTTGAAGTCTTGGCTCGCGGACCTACAAAATGTCTGGTTATAACCAAGTTAGCCGATGAGCCTTATGCTCGTCGCGTCGACTTCTTATATGCTAGTCCTGAGGAATATCCGTTTGCTGTCTTGTATTTCACAGGCAGTAAGAATTTCAACACAGTGATGCGTGCTAGAGCATTGGAACTCGGATACACTTTGAATGAGCACGAGATGTCCAAGATGGAGCCGAAGACCAAGGGTGAAAAGTCCAAGAAGGGGGAGAAGGTTGACCATATTTTCAAGGATGAGAAGGACATTTTCGACTTCTTAGGTCTAGAATACAAAACACCAGAAGAACGCGTGGATGGACGCGCGGTCATTTTAAAACCCACATTGGCATCCAAATTGGAAAAAATGGTGGAAACCGCGGCTGCTTTTGCTGAGCCTCTCGAAAAGGTCGAAAAAACGGTTGATACTGCTCTAGAAAAGGCTGTTAAAAAGTCGAGAAAGCCCAAGTCTGTAAAACAAAAGTTGAAGATTGCCGAAGAAACTGTTGAAGCTCTGGAAAATATTGTTCCTGCTATTCCTGAGGTTGTTGTTCTACACGAACCTCAAGTTGTTGCTGTTGAGCCCGAGGTTCAAGAGGTTAAAAAAGAAAAGAAACCCAGAAAGCCTCGCACTCCTAATGCGGCTGCAAAAGTCAAGGAGGAAAAGGCAAAGAAGGCGGTGAAGCTGGCAATTGCCGAGGAAGCCGGCGAATTGGTAGAAGTCGCAAAGAAATCCTCCACACCAGAAGAGGTATTGCAACTTATTGCGGCTTTCCAAAAAATGGGTATCCAAGTATTGGAACATTTATCAGAGGACCAATTGGCGGCGATTGTTAATGAATGTGACAAGGCGTTCCATTATAACAAGGAGCCGTTGATGAGCGATATGCAATACGACATTGTCAAGGAATATATGGAAAAGAAATATCCACAAAATCCAATTTTCAAGCAAGTGGGTACACCAATTGAGAAGAACAAGGTGGAATTGCCTTATGAAATGGCATCTATGGACAAGATAAAACCCGATACAGGCATTTTGAATTCTTGGAAGCAGAAGTACACAGGACCTTATGTGTTATCGTGCAAACTGGACGGAGTCAGTGGACTCTATTCAACGGAAGGTAAGGTGGCAAAATTATATACCAGAGGAAATGGAAAGGTGGGTCAGGATGTCAGTCATTTGATTCCCTTTTTGCGTTTGCCAAAAACAAAGGGAATTGTGGTCCGCGGCGAATTTATTATGCCAAAGACGGTATTCGAAGACAAATATGCATCCAAGTTTGCCAATATTCGCAATTTGGTCGCTGGCATTGTGAATCGTCAAACCATAGACGATAAGGCCAACGATTTGCACTTTGTCTGTTACGAAGTTGTTAAGCCTGAAATGAAACCGTCTGATCAAATGGCCAAACTGATTTCAGATGGATTCGAAACTGTGCAGAATCGTACTGTATCCGATGTAACAAATGAAATGCTGTCTGAGCTTCTTATGGAGTGGCGCAAATCTTATGTTTATGAAATCGATGGTGTTATTGTTAGCGATGACCGCGTATATCCTAGAAAATCTGGAAATCCCGACCACGCCTTCGCATTCAAGATGGTGTTATCTGACCAAATGGCGGAAGCCAAAGTCGTCAATGTTTTATGGACGCCGTCAAAGGACGGTTATTTGAAGCCTCGTGTTCAAATCGAGCCGGTGAAGTTGGGCGGCGTTACCATTGAATACGCCACTGGTTTCAACGCCGCGTTTATCCAGGATAATAAGATAGGTATTGGTGCTCTTATACAAATTATTCGCAGTGGCGATGTCATTCCACATATTCGCGGGGTCACTGTGCCGGCTCCTGAGGCAAAGATGCCAGATGTGCCTTATAAGTGGAACGATACTCACATTGACATTATGTTGGAAGACGCGGGTTCCAATATAACAGTCCTAGAGAAGAATATAACGGGTTTCTTCAAGGGAATTGGTGTTGATGGACTCAGTAGTGGAAATGTTGCTCGTATTGTTGCAGCCGGTTTCGACTCAGTGCCGAAGATTATTCATATGTCGAAAGCGGATTTCTTGAAAGTAGAAGGATTCAAGGAAAAGTTGGCAACCAAGATTTATGAAGGAATTCACGCAGCAATTGATAAGGCACCACTCATTGTTTTAATGTCCGCTTCCAACTTATTTGGTCGCGGTATTAGTGATAAGAAGATTGAGCCCATCTTGGAAGCCTATCCCGATATTTTAGTGTCGCAGGAGTCTCCTGCAGAAAAAGTCAAGAAGATAACTGAAGTCAAGGGAATGGCCAAAAAATCCGCCGAGGCCTTTGTCGAAAAAATCCCCGGGTTTTTGACCTTTATGGTGGAGGCCGGGCTTGAGAGCAAACTTGGTCAGAGTTTAGAAGCACCCAAGGTCCATATTGACACGACACATCCGCTTTATAAGAAGTCGGTTGTAATGACTGGAATCCGCGATGATGCAGTAAAAGACGCCTTGAAGACTGTAGGCGCCAATTTAGGTTCTTCTGTGTCGAAAAATACAGTGATTGTTATAGCAAAGTCGAAGGATGAGGATACGGGGAAGGCAGCGGAGGCGCGGAAGCTAGGTATACCGATAATGACGCCGGCGGAATTTTTGTCGACATATTTCAAATAAATCTGGTATCCAAATATTGATGAACATTGTTTGTATTTCCACGGTAATACATCATCCATAAAGAGCAATTTCCAGAAGATATTATTATATGCTTGCATTCCATTAATATAAGAAAAGTGGCAAACAAATATTTGATTTCTCTATAATTTGTATCACCATCATTTTCGTGATGAATCCCAATATTTTTATTTGATGTTCTATTTTCATCAATAACAATAATTTGATTTTTATTTTGAAAACGCGTTTTCGTGTAATTCAAAAAATCCGAGGAATCTGTTTGAACGATTATTTGTAAATCGGTGTCATTGATAAGTTCATCTATTTTTTCTGCATATGTAGCGTATTCACCTAGGTTGGTTTCTTGATACTTATCTGTTCCTCTATAATAAACGGCGACACATTCTTGGGGGTTAATTTTGTATTTGTTTAACAGCATTTTTTTTATAAATTCCATTTCAGGAGAAGGCGAAAAGTAGTGTTCTATGAATGGTTTTATTTTCTCAAGATTCAACCGTCTGTAATCACTGAATTGGTCTTCTCTCTTATCTTCCGATATTATAATAGGTTCTTTAAATTCAAAAGATACATTATTTTCTTGAGGACTTAAAAAGAAGTGATATGTAATATCGAAATTGTTTAATTTAAATAGGTTAGGTTTATAAAATGCGAATTGCTGTGAACTATCTACTATTGTGGGTAATGCTTGATTTGTATTGAAATACTGGATGATTTTGTGAAATTTTATATTGCAGCATGAGAAGAATCCGGCATTATGTGTAATTTTTAACATGCAATTTTATATATTTGCATATTAAAAATCTGTTATTTTTACTTACCTTTGTCAATAGTAACTTGTTGACTCACATTACGAATAATTTTATTGATTCCTGATTCGTCATCGGGTGTGATAGCCGTTGTAACTTGATTGGCTATTCGCATATATTGGTCATTTTTGTTGGTGGTGCAATCCAAGGCTTGAGGATTGGCTTCTGTCCAAATAGGAATGTATTTGAAATTCTTGTGTGCAATAAGAGCTATTGCGTGTTTTACCTGCTTCTTATTATCGTCTTTATCCCACACATTGTTTTCTTTTATGTATAAGGTTTCTCGTTTTAAATCATTGCAATGAATGGGACGCTTGGTTTCATCTAAGCTTTTCAAATTCTTGATGAATATATTGGAAATGCCTTGGACATAACCGAGTTTGCCCATATTTTCGAAATCGTCGTTTTCTATTTGAATAGAATTGATGAAATCGCTCATATTCATAGCATCTTTGCACTTCTCGTTCAAGAAGAATTGCAAATTAAACTGATTATTGTTTGTTGTATTATTATTATTATTGCAATTATTATTTGTTGACTTGGGAATAGAGGCGAGTTCCAACATTTTGCTGCTTTGTTCAATGATTAGTTGCTTGAATTCTTGATTCTCTTTCAACAAGAATTTTACCAATTCCGTGTCAGTCATGTTTGTAGTTTGGTTCGCTACACTGCATGTTTTCCTGTGCCTATACATATTCGTTTTTTGAGCATATACCTTTCCACATATACAGCCAAAATGCTCTGGTATTTGTTGCGCGACTTTTTTGTTGCAATTTAAAGCATTAACAATCATTTTATGCTTTACAGTGTTAAGATGCTTTTGATAATCACTTTTTTTGTTACATTTATAGTCACAAGTTTCGCAGCAGAATTTAGTGGCGACTTTTTGCATCGATTTGGAATCATTTGCGGTCATTTCTATACTAGATGAATAAAATTCTAAGCCGTTTTCCACCAAAAAACGAAAAATTTACAGTCACAAAATTATTCGAAGAGAATCGGGTTTTAGAGCATTCTAGTCACAAGTGCTGTTTTGCATCGGTTTTTGTCAGAAAGTCTTTTGGCTTTTGAAAATTGGACAAAAAAAATGTCCAAAATCGAAAACCCGAAATACTTTTTGGTAAATTCCATTACATTACTGATAATTTGCCTTTTTAGTGCATCTGTATTATTTTATTATCTAAAATGATAATGCGGATAAGAACCTACACTAATTTCCTTAGCATAAGTATATATTATAATGCTAAAAGGGCTTAAAAGAACCCAAGAATTAAAAATTTAACGGATTGGTATTCATATTTGCATTGAGAATGGATGTGAGTTCATTTATTTTACTATTTTTTTCTAATATTATTTCTTTTATGGTCGTAATCAATAATTTTACTGATTCAATCTCATTCACATTCGAATTTTTATTGACTATACTGCACATTTTCCTGTGGCGAGACAAACTCGAAAGATGTTTGTAGAAAGCTCCGCATATACAGCTAAAATGCTCTGGCAATTTATCGGCGACTTTTTGTGTCAAAAATATATCATTTTGTATCATTTTATGTTTCTTGGTATCGCAGTGTTTTTCAAAGTTATTTTTGCGGTTGCATTTATAGTCACACTTTTCGCAATGAAATTTACTTGCGACTTTTTGCGACAAAAAGATATCATTTTGTATCATTTCTAAAGAATGGGAAAAACTTTTTAAGCTAGTTTCTAGAAAAATGAAAAAATTTATGCTAACACTTTTTTCTGTGATTTTTTGATTTTTAGAGCATAAAGGTAAGAAGCGTGTTTTGCATAACTTTTTGCACAAAAGTCTTTGGGGTTTTCAAAAATGGACAAAAAAAATGTCCAAAATCGAAAACCCAAAATACTTTTTGGAAAAAATCGTTGCATACACTGAGAATATAAATGTATATAATATTTTTTTATTTTCTTATTGATAATGATAAGAGTTGGTTCGACAGTTGTTTGTATCCTTACCATAACCAACAAATTAGACTAAAAGAACTTAAAGACGACGCATTGTTCGCTTTACCTAATTTTACCCAATTTTAGTTAAAAATTGAATTAGAAGAATGCGCGTATACTATATTATAACCAGTGATGAGCAAATATTGTTGCGAAAAATGCGGCAAAGATTTCAAGCAAAAATCCCATTATACTACTCACATCAACAAAAAGAAACCTTGTGTTGTTGATGTGACTAGTAAACAAGTCATCGATAACGCTGTCAAGGAAAAGTTGGGTCTAGTTGAAATGCAAATCGACTGCGACACGGTTGGAAAAATATCTATAACAAAACCACTGCTTAAATGGGTTGGGGGTAAAACGCAGATATTGGAAAAGCTGCTCGGCGAGTTTCCCGTTGAAATGAATAACTACCGTGAAATATTTCTAGGCGGTGGAAGTGTTTTATTAGCTATTCTATCCTATGTAAAAAGCGGCAAAATAAAAATTCACGGTAACATTTATGCTTATGACTTGAATGAACCACTCATTTGGGTTTATAAAAATATACAGACGAGACCCGACGATGTATTTGCTGAAATACAGAAAATCATTCTAGAATTCAATTCATGTAGTCAAGGAGAAATTAACAGAAATCCCAAAAATATTGAACAGGCAATGGTCACAAAAGAAAATTATTATTACTGGACTAGGACTCAATATAACAAACTCAATGCAGACGAGAAGAAGACGCCAGTCGGGTCGGCAATGTTTATATTCTTGAATAAGACTTGTTTCCGAGGAATATTTCGAGTTGGACCCAACGGATTCAATGTTCCTTATGGACATTATGGAAACCCCGAAGTCATTAACAAGGAACATATGGAACAAATTAGTAGCCTGATTCAAGGTGTTATATTTGAATGCCGAGATTTCAGTAGCTCGCTAGGTTTAGTCGAGGAAAATGATTTTGTCTATTTGGACCCACCATATGCACCCGAAACAGATACATCGTTTGTCGGATATACAGAGAATGGGTTCGGCATCGATTGCCATAATAAATTGTTTGAACTGATTCACAAGTTGACAGCGACAAATAAAAAAGTTTTGATGAGCAATGCAGATGTTGATTTGGTTCGTAAAAATTTCAGTGATGGTGATAAATACAATATAGAGTCAATTTTGTGCAAAAGGGCAATTAATTCAAAGAAGCCAGATGCGAAAACGAAGGAAGTTCTTGTGAAGAACTTTGTGTGCACATAAATTCAATAATATTAGTTTTGTAATATTCGTGACTTCCCCAGAAGATGGGGATTTGCATTTCTTTCAGATACTCCAAAACACTCTGGTATTCATCTCTCTTGAACCAATCGGAGAGACAATAAATATAATGAATCTTGTAATTTGGAAATAGTTTTCCGTAATGTAACTTTTTGAATGGCCCCGTCTGAATTTTTTCATCAACTGAACCACTCGTTTGTTGAAACTTTTTCTCAATTATAAATACAACCTTTTGTTCGGGGTAAATATAAGCTTCATCAGGTTCTTTACAACCTGCTGCTGGTTGCAAATCCGTGTTTTTTTCGCCGTTTTTTTCCATCCATTTATGAAGTGCGGATTTGTTGGCGTTTATAATTGTTTGTGTGTAACCAGTAAATTTTACAGTTGCAAATTTATCTCTCTTGTTATAATTGCACTCTTCGTAAAAGGGCTTCAAATCTGTCAAATCTTCATAAGAGAGACCATTTTTGTTTGTATTGGCACCACCAGCCCCGGTGCCCTTGTTCACAATATTAATGTCATCTTCTACAATGACAAGATTGGGTTTTTTTTGCGCACTTGTAGTTTCCATCTTTTACTTGTTCTTGGTGTCATTAAAAAACATCTAATTAAAAAATATTCAATTTTTTTCTCAATGTTATAATACAACTAGCTTAAAAAATAGTCGTATATTATAGTATAACAAAATGCAGTTCTTGACTACGCTTCTCTGTATTTCCTCATTTTTCGCGGTAGCTTCTTCTTCAACAAATGATTGGCCTATTTTTGAGCAATTCTTGGAAAGATTCCACAAAAAATATGAATCTTTAGAAGACCTCGAACACCGTTTCCAAGTCTTCCGAGACAATTTGCGCACCATTTTCGAACATAACACCGACTCTCGTAACAATTTCACGCTTGGAATAAATCAATTTGCAGACCTTACACCCGGTGAATTTCAGGCTCAATATATTGGTGGTTTGTCCAAGGATTTCAAATTGGGTTCAAAGTGCACTCCTTTTAAACCTACGGGCGCCGATTCTATACCAGCATCCATCGATTGGCGCACCAAAAATGCTGTCACACCCGTGAAGGACCAGGGACAATGTGGAAGCTGCTGGTCATTTTCGGCAACAGGAGCAATGGAGGGGGCGTGGTCGATTGCCAAAGGTCAACTTGTCAGCTTGTCTGAACAGCAATTGGTGGATTGTTCAAAGAGATACGGCAATTCGGGATGCAAAGGTGGATTAATGGACAATGCTTTTACTTATGCTATGGATTATGGTATGTGTACCGAGTCGGAATATCCTTATACGGCGAGTGGAGGGTCTTGTACTACGGGATGCAAGGCGGCTGTTGATATTGGGGGGTGCTCGGATGTGCCAGCTAACAATCAGGTGGCATTGAAGGAGGCTGTTTCTAATGGTCCAGTTTCAGTGGCTATTGAGGCAGATACTCGTGCTTTCCAAATGTATTCTAATGGAGTGATTACTGGAACGGCTTGCGGGACTAATTTGGATCACGGAGTCCTTGTTGTAGGATATGGTGAGGAAAAGGGAATCAAGTATTGGTTGGTGAAGAACAGTTGGTCGAATTCGTGGGGTGACCAGGGTTATGTGAAGATTGAACGCAGTGATGGCGAGAATGATGCGGGCGTCTGTGGTATTGCTATGCAACCATCTTTCCCTGTAGTTTGAATATGTTTTTCAGGAAAGAAAAAAATTTTGTGACTCAATTTTTTTATATCAAACAAAAAAAATTGAATACTTATAAGGTTATTGAAATTAATATACACTAATCAAGGTATTGTGCGTTTGAAATGCCTTACACATTTGTTTTCATTTTCGTGTTGGTTATTTTGGGCTTGGGTTGCACAGCAACCGAGACTAATTTGAATGCGACGATGCTATTGAAAAATGGAAATCGGATTTACCGATTGAGAAATCGTCCACTAAATGTTAGTGGTCCTTCAAGCGTAAATACCCAAATTGTGTCCATAGCAATTCTGCGTTCGAAATCTTTACCAGTGGGTTCGAAATCTTTACCAGTGGGTTCGAAATCTTTACCAGTGGGTTCGAAATCTTTACCAGTGGGTTCGAAATCTTTACCAGTGGGTTCGAAATCTTTACCAGTGGGTTCGAAATCTTCGCCATCAATTCCTATTCTCTCTATTCCTTATTTCATAAAAACCCAAACCAAAACTTGGATTCCGACTTGTCCTTCAACAATGCCGGTTATGTGTCCTTCTCCAACGAATTCTTCGACGAAGCCACTTCAAATAAAAAAAATGTCGGAGTTCCCTTTGACTCATCGCACATATTTGCGAGGTGGCATTCATTATGTCGAAAAAATTGCAAAGAAAAATTTAAGAGGCAGCCAGCAATTGTAAATTTATCAAAATTCATAATCATATTCCACCATATTTTTCAAATCCCCCTTCAAATGATTGTATAAAGGCATCCTGATTTTACTCAAGGTCGCTTCTTGATTAAAATCTGTCACCCCCATCAGCTTTATAACTGTTTTGTTGTACAATTCAGCGAATTTGTCGCTGTTTTTTATTTTTTCACTGTTTACATCTCTCCAAGCACATAGAGCATTCAATAATTTTGAGTGAATTATTTTGAGTAAGTAGACAAATTCTTCAGGTTCCATTTTTGTCCATTGTTTCTCTCTTTTTTCTTCTGGTTGCTCTTCTTCTGTTTTTGATTTGATGATGACCTCTTTGTAAATGTAAAATACTGAATTTTTCTCTGTGAAGCACGCAATAGGCTCTTTTACTAGCCCATCTTTCGGAGCTTCCAAGTTGCGCTTCAATATATTTACAACAGTTTGCACAAAGTTATATTCTACAAGAACACTTATGTCATCTTGAATCACAGAAATTGACCTGATTCTCGAACCAAAAATGGTTGTTGGCACAAATTGGGTAGTTAACCAATGAATAACATTGAGTTTCTTCTTCTTTTTGTCAATCCATTTTTGCATTTCATCCATCTTTTCTTCCATTTTCTGCTGTTTATATGCCAATTCTTGAATAATATTATACAATTGTAGTGTTGATGGAATATTCGTGGTTTCTTCTTCTTCGCAAACCTTCAATCGTTTGGATTTATGTGCTATTTCACAGAGTATTGTATGTTTTTCACACGAAGTTTTCCTAGTATAACTTTTCCCGCAATAAATACATGCATTTGTAGAATTTGTAGAATTTGTAATTGGTGGTCTTGTTCTTGTTGCCATTAATTGAGAAGATATTGTAAAATGAATAATCATTGTATTTATTATTTCAATTTTATTTCTTTTTATTGGTGTAATATAAATGGCATTAGTATATCCCGATGAACCAGGACTACCAGCATCTGATTGGAAAAATAAAAATACGAATGTTACTTTTGAAGATAATTATGAGAATGTCAATGCTGGGTTTATGTGTCACGGAACTAACTTCAAATTGAATAGTACAGACCCGGCATATCAGTATCAAACACAGAAAATTATTCAAAACACGGTTCGTGTGCCTTCTTCACTTTATACTTCTGATTTAGGAGCACTAAATGTCTATCAACGACCGACTTTGAAAATAGGCGTAAATTGGAATCAAATGAGTGACCGTGCTGTTCCACATTATCAATCAAATAGTGGAAATTCACAGGGTAGTTTTTACCACGGAAGCAGCACAAAACACACGCAAACTCGATGCAGACCCGGAGCTGGAACACCTGGGGGCGCAGGTGTTGATATAAAACACAATTCGTATTATCGTTATATGGACCGTCTTAAGGCAAAGAAGGATATTCGTCGTGGTGTTATTCCACCTACATTTGGATTACCCATTCCTTTCAATCCAGGATTCCCTGTTTATGGCGGCAAGACTGTGAAAACGGCCATTGTAAGTGGTTGCGGATGTCCTGATTTACAACCAAGAACACTGAGAGATGATGCTATTATTTACCGAACACATTTTGACCCCAATATGTTTACTCCTAACACAGTATATACTGTGGGTCAATATGTATACGCTCGTGTTTCAAACACTACGCCAGTGTTGCAAGCAAAAATTATTGCTATTGATGCAAGTAAAACAATATACACAATTCAATTTACAAATGATTCAAATATAATAAATGTAAATTCGACGCAAATAATTCCATATTTCCCTTGCAATTGTAGTAATAATACTAGCGGAGATTTTAGCAATAGCGATGGAACAGGTTATATAGTAAATGGAAAAGTAGTTGAATTATGCTATTTATTAAATGCATTAACTGGACCCAATTATTTAGTAAATATTGGTCAAAGTGTTATACATGCAATATAAAGAATTATTTTATTTGCATAGTATATTAAAATGCCGCCGCGAATGAGTATGTTTATTCAAAATAATAGCATACCTCGAGTTTTTGTTCAACCCCCCGGAACTTATAATGTGCAATTGAATCAAGGACGAACAACTGGTTTAAAAACTATGGCTTTCAAATCTCCTATGGTTGACCGTATTGCAAACACTAGACCCAGTTGCGGTGCTTGTGGAAAACATTAAAAAGAGCATCGTTCTTTATATATGAAAAATTTATATTATCATGGGATAATATAAATATGCCGGTTCGTTTTAGTCCTTATATGCGTGCGACAAATTTGAGTACATTGGGACAACATGTTCCAGTGACAACTGTTCCTTTGAATAACTGCAACAACACATTGTGCTATACTTATAATCACAATTATATTTATAAACCTCATACGGCCTATGGTCGTGTTGGTACATCTGCGGCAGGTTATTTGGCAAGTAGGAAACGGCTATAAAAAAGCAAAAAAGCAAAAAAGCAAAAAAAGAAAAGAAGACTTAAAAATTGTGGTTGATTATAAATATAATACTTTTAATGACCGAGAGAGTTGAACAAATGGAGAAAGTGCAAAAGGAAGGTTTGGAACTCTTCAAGAAAAAAAATGCGGATTATGGAGACGCATTTGCTAGTTATGGACCAATTGGGGTTATTGTTCGTATGGGTGAGAAGATACAGCGTTTGACATCTGTAACAAAAAAGGGTGTTGCTTTAGTTGATAATGAGGGATTGCGCGATACTTTGATTGATTTGCATAATTACTCGGCAATGGCAATTATGCTTCTGGATGAGAAATCTGATTTTTAAAGAAACAACTTTATATCTTGTGCATATGGCAGTTCTTTTAATCCATTTTTGCTTGAAATAAATGTAATTTTTGATGTGTAATTGGGGTAAACGGCGCGAAATATATCAATGATAAACATTGAAATGTTCTCGGTTGATGTTGTCATTCTGTTCATCGTTGTAAAAGGAATCGATGACCAGTAAGGATGTAATTTCAAAGTATCTTTGAAAACTAGGTCTAGTGTAACGCGCTTTTTCTTGTCTGGGTCAGAGAACCATTGTGGAAATCCCATTTGTTTAAAATTTGATGCTATTTCTTTTACTGTCTTGATTAATTCTTCGGAAATTCCTTCCAATTCAAATGCTCGTGTTAGGGGGGATATGATTTTTTGTGCAAGTGTAGCCAACGATGTAGTAACAATATTCACGCATTTTGCGCGTTTTTTTGAAAGGGAATAGCGTTTGCTTACTGGAATACTAAATTTATTATTTTCTTCTTCCTCTTCTTCTAATTGACCCGCCAATTCAGAAACAATTGCATATGTTTGTGCCATTTTGCAGAGGTTATTGGTTTGGTTTGTGGTCAAAACAAAATGTGTTTCTGGTTGCTCTTTTAGAGCAATATTTCCCAAATCTACTGTAGTATGAAAGTAGTTCTTTTTGATTTGCAGCATCTTTTATGATGGATAGATGGGATAGGAGATTGCATTTATATAATTTTCAATAAAAAAGTTCAATTTTTATTGAAAAAAAAGTTTTTATGTTGGTTTTTGTATTTTTTATGGTTTTGGGCTTGGGATGGGATTGGGATGGGTTTTTTACCACGCGGTGCTTGCTGAAGCAAGTCCTTCGCCGCGAAGTACAGAAGAGGAGGTTGTAGAAGTGAAAACGCTGTCTTTGTCCTCAGTGAATGGCTTGAAAGTGCGCGCAAGTTCCTCCTCAAGAGTCGCCACTTCATTGGTTAGGTTGAAGCTATTCCTGCGCTCAATAATGAGCGTCTCCCGAAGTATCTCGAGATTTTCCTGCAGCTCCTCTACCCTTTTAGTGAGCTTGTAGGAAGCCTCGCGCACGGCTACTATTTCCTCTTGAAGAGCCTCGTTCGCCGAGGTTACCTTGTATGCAGCATCGCGTTCGTAAATTATTTCTTTATTCAAGAACTCGTTAGCTTGTCGCTCGGCGATGAGGGTTTGATGCATAGTCCAGAGCTCGTTCTCCAAACGAGCCACCTTGTCGCGTGCTTCTGACAGCTCAGCCTCACAAAACTCGACATACTGACTATCAACGAGTTCGAAACTCTCTTCGGGGAAATCTTCGGGGAACTCGGTTTCTGAATGCTTCTCTGGCGTGTCTTCGGTAAGCTTGAGAGTCGGCTTGCGGTCACCTGGTACGCGCTTCACGCCCTTGTTCTCGAGGACAATCCAGTACCAGGGGTCGTCGTATACGAGGCGTGCCTCCTTGGCGGGGTTCACCACCCTTTCCTGGAAGTTCACTACTATGTGGTTGGCGAACCACTGCTCGAAGTGGATGTAGACGCTGTGGTACTCGTTGTCGTTGGCGTCGCGCTTCAAAACGCGGTCGACGCGCTTGACATTGCCTAGGGCTAGATCGTAGAAGATGTCGAAAATGCGCTCATCTGTAATGTTGGTAAACACGTGGGGAATAAATAGAGAAAGCGACTGATTAACGGACAACATTGTAAAAACTGTAATACTGTGATGCTTTTCAAATCCGGAACTGGGTGGTCAAGTGTACCAATATTAATTTGAAAAAAAGTATTTCAATTTTTTTTCAATATGTTAAAAATGTGTTGACTAAAAAAATTGTTATGTTGAAAGGCAAAAAATTTTTACTGTTTATATTTTTGCTTAGTTGAAAAAAAAATTGAAATACTTTTTTTCAAAATATGATGGGTACTCTTTCCCCGGGTTATTAGTTTTTGAAAAACCAAGCGCTTTTTACAATGTCGTCTTCCACCGTTGATTTGATGTCTTTGTACATTCCCTATGTTCCTAAGAACTGGAACACGGATTCTATGGCTCGTCTGTTTATGGATATGCAGATTGGTGTCGTTGAGCGCGTCGATTTCTTCGATGCCGGCAACTGGCAGTGGGCTTTGGGTGCTTTTGTGCATTTGAAGTGCTGGTCTTATAGCGACTATGCAGACCAAGTCTACGAGGGGATTCAGACCACAGGTGAGTGGCATTTGTACATTCCAGGCCAACAAGGTAAGTACTTTGTATTGAAGAGGATGACTTGTCCTAAAATTCCGGATACGCACTTGAATGTGCACCAGTTGGCGGCCAAGATGTCCGATATGGAGCAGGAGCTTCAGTCCTTGAGAGAGGAAACACTACTTCTCAAGAGTGGCATTGTCGCTTCTAGCGTTGCTGAGAATGTTCTGCGTGATGATGTCGCTATGAATATGGATTCAGAGGGGTTTTATACGGAGTACGAGGATTCGGCACCACTTTCGATGTCGGACCTTGTGTCACAAACGGAGGAGTTCTTTCAAACGCAGCAGCAGAAGCAGGAAGGCTCAGCGCCGATGGACATCTCAGGTGACGAGGGTTCCGTTGATAGCGAAGGGTCCTCTTCAAGTGTAAAGAGGATGCGCTTTTCAGCGGACTTTTGCGGAAACAATTAAAAACTTAGATGATACGAACTACGAACAAAAATACATAAAAATATAGTTTGTCTTTGTCTTTGTCTTTGTCTTTGTCTTTGTCTTGTAATTAAACAAACCTTTTTTAATTTAATTATTTTTTTCTTTTATACGCCATAGATGTCATTTTGAGAAAGAAATCGACTATAGTGGTTATAAAAAATAGCAGTAAAATGAATTAAGATACTCTAAACCACGACAAACCAGTAGGTGAAACGGCAAATCTTGCAGTTGAACCACCAGAAAAATTATCTGCAGAAGGGTTTAATGGAATAGTATATATGGTCTTGTAAACCTTGGGTGGCCCTGGGTCTATTTCTATATCAACATTTACTGTCTCTGTCTTTGATCTATTGCATATAGCTATCCAATAACCAGAATAAACAACAGGGAGGGATGGGGTTGGTATTACAAAAGAACGGCTTCCAGTGGGAGTAACGATAATAGTCAAAAAACAGTCATCGAATCCTAATGTGGTTCGTCCTGTGGTTGTTCCATTAATAACTGCTCTTTCTAATAATCCTGTTTGCAAGTTATTTGAACTCAAACCAAAAGTTAAATTACCATTAAAAGTAAATAAATTGTCTACTATTTGAAATAAATAATGTGAAGCATTAATCATAGAAAATTGAAGGTTTGATAAACTCATTTGTAAAAACTGACCGTAGTCTCCTAATAAGTCACTCGTAATTTCAATAGCAGAATTACTACAATTTATTGTATTTGTTTGTTCTGGCAAAACTGATGAAAAATAATTATTCGTAATAATAACCCCTCTTGTATTAACATCAGGAGGACCCGCAGTTAACTGGATGCATGGAGCAGGATAGCCTGCTGTTGGTGGAGTACAAATCAATTGTGCCTGGGGTTCAATAGTTCCTGACCCAGCTGACCCACTAAGTAATATTAGTTGAGAACTTCTTGGACCTGCTGTTGCTGTTGCTGTATTTTGAATTAGAACTTGTCCTGTTCCACTCGCACTAGTGTAATTACTACCAATAGTTAAATTCGTATTAGAAGGAGAATTAATATTTGGAACATTTGTAATAGAATTACTACTCATATCAAGATTTTGTGAGGCCATATTTCCAATATTCATTACAGAAGCGAGACTTTGAGAACCACCTGAAATAGGAGCCCAAGAAGGTGCATTGGTTCCATTACTTTTTAAATATTGTCCTGATGCTGTCCCACTTCCATTAAGACTGACCAAGGTTACATTATTTGCAGAAACATCCCATTTTATTCCATTTTTAGTAGTTAATAGAGAATAATTAGACATTTATATAATTTGTGTATATAAATTTTTTTGAGGAAAAAGTATGTAACTTCGATGAAATAAAATATAAATATTTGTTATAGTTAATATATATGAGTTCCAATCTTGTGACTAATTTTGAATTAGATATTGATAAATATAATAAGGGCGAGTTGGAAGATATTTTTGACCTACCCTCAAATTATGATAACGCCTTCCTTGAATTAAAAGCTAATAAATTAAGAGATAATATTGTAAATGATAGAGAAATTGACCCTAATGTTAAAAAAAAAACAGTCGGATTTATAAATAAGGCGAAAGATGTCCTCTTGAGACAATTGAAAAATTTGGGGAATTTTCAAAAGATTGCGGATGCGGATATTTATAATTTAGACCACGATTTAAAGCCATCAGCAACTAAAAATGTTGGCCACGAACACAGTTTAATAGAACAAAATACCACACCATATACGCAATCTTTGCCTAGTCCATTTTATAAAGGTATATTTAACCCATTAAAGAAGCGCATTTTGCGCAGGTCATTAAATATTGACACTCGTTTTCGAAATAATTATTATTCGACGCAAGCAACAAATTTCAATTTTGATTTGCCGATTAAATTTTCTAATGTTGTTTCGCTGCAATTGGCGGCATTCGAATATCCAACTACTGCTTACACGGTTTCGAAACAATCAGGCACGAATTTTTTCTGGGTTTCGGCTACTGGTAATAATGTTACAGAAAAACAGTGCATTATTGTGCCAAACGGTAATTATCTGGCAGTTGATATTGTTGCTTTTTTGAATAATTATGTACAAAATAATCCGAATTTTGTAAGCACCCAATATTTGAAATATCTATCATTTACATTGAATTTAGGCGGCCTTACTTGGAATAGTGGTTCTGGACAAATGGTAGTAAGCATTTCATCTAATGCTCCTACAACACCGACTTTTACTTTCACATTAGATTTTCAATCAGATATAAATGGTAATATTGACTACGGAACACCGCTGCCTTTGAAGTTGGGTTGGATTTTGGGTTTCAGAGAGGGCTATTATGAAAATAACACCAATTATGTGTCAGAGGGAATTGTAAACACAGGTGGACCCAGTTATATGTATTTAGTAGTAGATGATTTCAATAATAATGTGAATAATAGTTTTTACAGTGCGTTCAATTCGTCGTTGCTCAATAAAAATATTTTGGCACGCATAAGTTTGCAGCCATCAGTGTTTTCCACTTTGACTTTAACGCAAAACAATTTGAATTTGATAACAAATCCTCGTGAATATTTTGGACCAGTCGATATTCAAAAACTACAAATACAACTATTGGACGAATATGGTAGAATCATTGATTTGAATAATATGGATTTTTCTTTTTGTCTGAATATGGAAATGGTTTATGAACTCTAATCCACCTTTTGCGACCTATGTAGGTGCATTTTTAGTGGGAGTGGGGCTTTTTGCCCTTTACATCCGATGTAGTGGGTGGGTCAGTGGAGGTATTGTAGTCGAGCCAAGAATCGGGGGATTTTTTGGTACCGCCGTCATAAGGAACGGCGTACTTGTTGTCGAGCATCCACTGGTTCAAATGTAACTGGTCAAGGTACACATCGGCCAAAATACGACCATATTTTTCGGTTTGTATGTTTTTTAATATTACATTTTTGTCTAATATTAAATTTTCTAGGGCGTGTTTTGCTGCTTGAGCGGACTTCTTTTCGTCTTCGGTTTTTCCCTTTATTTCTGGCGTGTCTATTCCATTGAGCCTCACTGCGAATCTATAGAGGGCGGATTCAGGATAAGGCAACTTGGATGCAATAGTGATGGTGTCGCCATCATAAACCTTGATAACATAACCAGATGAAATCGGTGGCACAAAAGGCTTGCAATTCTTCCATTCTATAGAAGGATTGGGAATCACGATTTTTACCTTTGGCTCTTCATGAGGCGCTTCTACTTGCGCTTGTGCTTCTGCTTGTTCTTGTCCTGGGCTTTGCACCGGAAAATATATGCAGCGTGAAAGAGAACCAAGAAATCTTCGGAACATACTGTTTGGGTGAATATTATTTTATTTGTTGTCAAAAAGTAGGTCAATTTTTATTAGAATTTATAATGCAAAATATAAACTGTTGTTATATATAATGGCTCACGCTTTTCAACCATTACCTGGAAATGTGGCGTTTCGCAAGTTGAAGGAATCTAACTATGCAAGTGACTATATTTATAATAAAAAAAGCTTGATTGCTTATTGTGTCGAAAAAAAAGATTTTCAATGCAAGAAATCTTGGAATCAAGGTGAGCTTTTTCTTTATAACAATGGTAGATACATTGTAAATAATATGCCTTGTTCCTCTTTTAATACCACAAATTTAGGTTCTAATTTATATACGAAAGAAAATTTGACTGGTGTGTGTGTTATACAAGACACAAGTGGAGGTTTTAATTGCAATCCTTTCATTAATGCAATACCTACTTTAACGGCTCAAAATTCTCCACTATATTTTCGATATGTCATTGATCCCGCAGGAAATTTGTTTGGTCGTACAGATTGTGGTGTAAACAATTATGCGAATTATATGGTTCCCAGTTTGCAAGGTTCTAATAATCTTTATAGTTCATACAACTAAATCATAAAACAAATGTATGCCGCTAATGCACAAATTGCGAAACCGGAATAAATTTGTTTTTCTATTGCGTTTTCTTTTTTTTCATCATAACTGTAATCACCATATTTGTCTTCATTGTATATGTCTATAACAGTTTCTTCATTAATAGTTTCCATTCCTTGCGGTATGGAGACATTGTAAAACTTTCTTGGATTTTTAAAAGGAATTTTTGTGCGTTTTTGAGGTTGAACATCCAATTCAACAAAGAGTCCCCAACCATTTCCAAATTCAATATGGTTATTCATCTCTTCTTCCATTATAAAAGATACCATTGTTGATTTTGTTTGTGTTAAATTATAATAATAATATTTTATTATAATTTTAATCAATTTTATTTTCCACCTTTGAGAAAAGGTTTTACATGTTTTTCAACATTCGTTTTGCTTTGGTGGCGACATTCTTGTATTTTCTTTTCCCGGTTTTACCCGAATATTCGCGAGCGCGGACATACGCAGCATATACACCTTTTCTAGAAACAGCACATGTATTCTTTTTGCAAATAGGGAAGGATTTTTTTGTACCTAAAAAGCATTTTTTTCCACATTTTTTGAGCATAACAGTTTTTTGATGGAATCCGGGTTTTTCTTTGGACCATCCCCTCCAAGGTAAGTTTTTTCTAGTTTTAGCCATTATAATTTATTAGTAGATAATAATATAATTATTATTAATGGATTTTTCATTCAATGATATTGAAGAAGTACAATTAAATATTAGTGATTTTTCTTCCAATGATACAAACGATATTGTTGCTATTAATAGTATTACTGGTCTTAGTGGCGGAGTTATTTTAAATAATACAAATGCTATACCTTTTCCACAGAATTCCGATTCTGCTGTAAATAGTAATGATATTGAAACAGGATTATTAAATCGTGGTGATATTGATTCAAATACTAAATTGATGGGCGATTATAGTAGACTGATAAGAGTAGCCGAAGACGATTTAGACAATGATTCTGACAGCGCAAACTCTTTTGAGAGAGCTTTTGACAATGATGACAGAGTAGGTGGTCCAGTTGGTGTTTCTACCGGAATTTATGGAAAACATATTCGATATCACAAATTAAGATATCTAGACGCGGAAAGAGAAATTAATTACCAATATTCTAATGCAAATCACGATTATTCATCATCTTTGGATGTATTGGCAAGTTATTTAAAGGGACAAAAAATTATTTATATGGAGGCCAAATATTATTGCGAGAGAAATTTGAATAAATTGATGATGCCTGCCATTTTATTATCTACGGCTGCCACTGTTTTAGCCGCCATTGTTTCCAACTATCAATGGGGTTCTATGCTTATTTCATCTGTAAATGCGATTATTGCATTTTTATTAGCTTTGGTGAATTATTTCAAATTGGATGCTGCTTCTGAGGCGCACAAAATATCAGCACATCAATATGATAAATTGCAGAGCTCCGTGGAGTTTACTTCTGGAGCATTATTGTTATTCGGAAATTATAAAAATGAAAAGGGTGCATCTGGTTCTGCATTTTTGAATACAGATGATTACTATTATATTGATGAAAAGGAGGAGGAGAGAACAGAGAAGACATTGGCTGTGATTAAAGAAAAAGAAAAGGGAAAGGAAAAAGAAAAAGAAAAAGAAAAAGAAAAAGAAAAAGAAAAAGAAAAAGAAAAAGAAAAAGAAAAAGGACAAGGAATTAAAGTTAATGGTGATGAAGCTGATGAAGCAGATGATAACACTTCAGAAAGAAAATTGGATAAAAAATTCAATAAGTTTATGGATAAGTTCAAAGATTCATTGGAAAATTCACTAGCAACAAAATTAGCCGAAGTTGAAAAGAAAATTACAGAAATCAAAGAGACGAATCAATTTTTGATACCTGAAGTGATTCGAAAACATTATCCAGTTATTTATAATACAAATATATTTTCGGTTATAAAGAAAATTGACGATGTTCGAAAGAAGAAGATTACTTTTTATATGAATATAAAGAATCAAATACGATATATTGAAGCCGTTATTGATTATTATGCAAAAAAACCGGATACTTTGAAAAGGAAACACAATATAAATATGGAATTGTTGCGCAATCAATTGGTTGATTTGATGGAAGATAAACGCGATTATATGAAAGAGATATTGCTTTTGAAATCGGCATTCTCTGTCATTGACGAAATGTTTCACCAAGAAATTTCAAATGCACAGAAAAAGAAGGCGCGCTGGTTCTTCCGTTGGTGCTGCCATTATGAAGACCTGCCTCCAGTTTTGGCTTTAAATCCTTTTATAGATAATTTAATGAACCCATTTAAAGACCGCACAAAGGAGGAATTAGAGAAGTTGGAAGAGACACTGAAATTCAGAGAAAAACAGCTTGAATTGAAGAAAAAAGAATATAAATTGAAATATGAACAACATAGAATTGATATGGAAGATATGGATATGGAATATGAGAAAAAAAGAAGAGAAAGTGAGTTTTCATTAGACGCCGAGAGAAGAGGCATCAAAAATTATCATAATATGACTCCTCCTCCAGTCCGAAGAAAGAAAAATGAAGCCGCTAATGATTACGGTAACAAAATTGCCTCTCGAAGGAATTCTAGAAAGTCGCATCTTGTTGAGGGTCTTCAATAAAATTGAAAAATATATCATCAACCTAGCAGATTTGTATTTTCATTTTTTGAGTTTACTTACTAAAATTCGTATAATATAAATATAATATATGAATTACTCTGCCATTGATTTAGATATTGATAATTATAGTATTTCTGATTTAGAGCATTTTCTTCAATTGGAAAATAATGCCGGCGCTGGTTACGGTGTAATTGATATTGAGCAAAAAGTCGGATTTGTTAGGAGTAATTTTATGGAAAAAATCGCTGACCGTGGCTTCCAGAGTCGCCTTTTGATATTTTTGGATGAAGCCAAACGCCTCTTGATTCAACATTTGAAAACGAATCGGGTTATGGCTTCTGGGGGGAGTCATTATGTTATTGATAAATCTACTGAAGCCTCCGCTTCTTCCGTAACTAATTTTATTCAACCTGTCAATACTTTCCCTACTGAAACCGCACCAGGAGTTTTGAATAGGTTGCGTCGCAGGACTAATTTTGTCTCTTTGGCAATGAACACTTTCTTTCGCGACCCCAAAAGCGGTTCATCCACGGATTGTTTCTTTGTTCTTTCTTACCCATTAAAAAATGTGGTTTCTATGCGACTCCTTTCTCTCGAATTACCTGAAGGTGTTTATTTGTTGTCGAATGGTGACTTGACGAATCGTCTTTATATTGTCGAATATGCAGGCGATGGTTCTAAACTTCTTGAAGGCTTAGTTGTTGTTCCCGAAGGTTGTTATTGTGCTGAATCTTTGGCTGCTGCTTTGCAAAATTCTATTAACGAACAGCTTGGAACGCAGGGACGATTTGCGGTAGGTATTGATGGTATAAGTTTTAGAACTACAATTATTAACAGTGTTAACAATTTTGATATGTATTTTGTTACTCAACAGACAAATACTTATTTGAATAGAAACTTGGGATGGATTTTAGGATACAGAAATCCTACTTATTTGGAAAATAATTATTATACGAGTGAAGGGTTATTTAATGGAGTCCCGTTGGATTACATGTATTTTGTTTTGGATGATTTCAATTTATCTAGGTCTTCTAATTTAATCGCTGTTTTTAATGATAGCTTTATCGATAAAAATATATTGGCCAAAATACCTTATTCCAATTGGAATTTTCAAGTTTTGTTTGAAGGAAAAGATGATGTCATTTCACCTCGGCGACAATATTTTGGACCCGTTGATATTCGAAAACTGGGTTTGCAGTTAATCAATAAATACGGTCAAATTATTAATTTGAATAATATGGACTTTTCTTTCACTTTGGAAGTTGAAATGGCTTATGACATCTAAAACCACCTTTTTCATAAATTTGTGATAAATGCGGTAAATGCGGTATTAAAGTTCCAGTCGGCTTTTACATATTTCATAATAGTCCTCGTTTATTTCTATTCCTATGCATCGGCGGCCGGTATTCTTGCACGCTAATGCTGTTGTTCCACTGCCCAAAAATGGGTCCACGACTAGAGCTCCTTCTTTACTAAAAAGCTTTACCAAATGCTCCATTAGTTGTAGTGGCTTGACTGTTATATGCGTATTGTTTTCGCCTTTTTCTGCTTTGCTCGGTTTACCTATTAAGAAATTCTTGTCATAAGCTTCTATGTATTCCTCTGTTGTTATGATATTTGCTGGTACACGGTCGCCGCTTATTCCGACTTTTTGTGAGAAATCGATTAGACCCGTCTTGAATTGCAATTCGTTTTGAATAAATGTCAGCTTATTTATCGGCTTCATTGCCACACATATTGGTTCAAAACACGACCTTATTTGCGGTGTTTTGAAGTCCTTGTATTCGTCTTTTAGTTTTTCTTTTTCTTCTTCGGTTAGGTCCATTTTGTCAATGATGTGCGAGACTGACATTCCTTTTGGCATACTTTGTGTATAAACCCAATTGATCATATCTCTTATTTCGAAACCGGCGATTTCGCAGCTCATTGCTATTGCGTGATACAATCGTGGAGATGAAAAGGATAAGAAATATGCACCTGGTTTCATTTTTCTGAAAAGGACTTTCGACAAATTCAGATAATAATCATATAGATTTTTGACTTGTGATTTATCGAATTTCATTCCTTTTGGCAAATGCTTTATGTGGCTGTTTTTTTTGTCGCTTTCTATTTTGATTGATGACCAGTTGTTATCAAGTTTATCGATGAAATAAGGTGGGTCTGTTATTACACAATCTATAGTATTGTCCTCCAATTTTTCTAGCTCGATTAAACAATCATTGTGGAGTACTTTTATTTGTTGTTCTTGTGGTTCTTGTGGTTCTTCTTCTATTTTTAATGTTGGTTTTGTTTTTGGTGTTGGTTTAGGTTTTGATTTAGGTTTTGATGTGGGTTTGGTATTCGATTCTTTCATAAAGTTTCTTAGTTGCTTTATTATAATATAAAAAATTACTTTTAATTCAATTTTTTATCTTATGTCTTTGGTCTATCTGATTTGGTATTCTTGTTTTCCAATAATGTGTCTATTTTGCCTCGTCATTTTCTGTTTTGAAATGAGCTCCGCCAGATTTTCTCTACACATTGGACAATTTGTTTTTGAAGAAGTTTTCAAATGTTGATGCATACACGAAATACAAAATGTGTGATTACAATTTGTTAGAAATGTATCCTTTATTGTCTTGCTTTCTAAACAAATAGGACATTCTTTTTCCATATCTTTTTCTTGAGGCTCGAGAGAAATCGTGTTTATTATTATTTTTTTGGGTACTCTCAACATCGGCAATATTTCTATTATTTCACTCATTGATATCAATTCGGTTTGAATTTCTTGAATTGAATCGCCTCTAGTTGCGTGTAGAGATTTATTCATTAAAACGCAAATCATTTTTACAGTGGATAACGATATTGATTCAAGGTATTCACGCTGTTCTTGCGGTGAACATTGCACCAGAGTAAAGAATATATGATACCTTAATGCGTGAATTGATGGGTGTTGACATCGTCTTATTGAGTGTCCAGATTCACCGCAATATGTGCATCTTTTTTTGTTCGTATAGGCGTCGTATAATCTTCTGTACATTTCAGCATTTAAAGGATTCATAATCGTGTGGATTGGGGTAGTATACTTTATTATAAGAAATTTATTGGTCTTCAATTTTTTACGCTATTGATTTGCATAAAATATAAATATAATATATGAATAATTTGTTAATTGCAAGTGATTATGAATCATATAAGAAAAAAACACTTACTACAACTATCTATTTAGAAGCCTTGGAAAAATCATTACTTATTTTGGGTGCATTTGTTTATTTCAAAATTATTGGGTTTTTCAAAAAAGATATTGATGAATACATTCCCAATGGGAAAAAAATGTATGGAATTATTTCTCTCGTTTTTCATTTGATTTTTATTTTTTGTTTAGACATTGCATTGTTATATATTTTTGCGTATGTTTTTGGGACACCTATTTGATATTAGCGACAAATTTCAAGATGTATAAACCTATTTTTATTAGGAAACTCCACCACACTACATAAAACAACCAATTCAATAACACGGTTTTTCGAGAACGAGGTCTGGGTTCTGGTGTTTGTTCTTGTCTTCTTATTATTTCGCTCACGAGGACGGGTTGAGGTTTTTTTGCAGGTTTGCAGTATCTCGTATTCAAAAGTTCATATGTTTTTTTTTCTGGTGTACACAATGTTTCGATTGTGCCGCGACACATTGGACACGATAACTCGTGGTTATTATAGGATTCGGACCTCATATACTGAAAAACACAGTTTTTGCAAAACTGATGGTTGCAGCCCGTTTTTATGATATTTTCTAGGTCTGTCTCGGAAAAACATATTGGACACTCGAAATCTTTTACACACAATTTCTCATTGTCAAGGTTGAGGTTAAGGTTGATGCGAAAACGCCGATAAGGATGGCACATGTCCCAGATTCGATTAATGACAGAATGCCGATTGCTATCAAAATTGTCACACAAATGGTCTATCCAATTTTTTAACTGTGCGTCGGAAAATAGCGCGAATTTATTATTTAAGGTGTTTTCGTCATATTGGTCGACCCACTTTGCGTAAAATTGCAGTGGCAGGAGTTCGATGCTTTCTGCCGGGACTGGCTTGATTTTGAATTGATATGCCAGTATTTTCAGTTCAGTGTCGCTAATGTTTTGTAGCCAAAATTTTACGAATTCGTGAGGATGTCGACTTTTATTGGGATTCCACTCCCAGAATAAAATGAAACCAACTATGCTCGCCTCTTCGGCCTCTTGCAGAAGAGTGTCTACTGCTTGGTCCGAACATTTATTGATTTTGTGACCAGGTTTCCTGCAAAAGGAACAGCAAGATACATTTTTTGAATTTGATTTCTGATATGTTGACCACATTGTAATTGATTTATGCTTTATATATGGATAGTTTAAAAAATAAATTTCAATTTTTTTTGATTTTAAAAAATTTTTAGTGATATCAATTTTTTAGTTTTGAAAAAAAAAATTGAAATACTTTTTTTGCAACTTGTGTAATGTATTCATACCCTTTGGTAATCCGACTCAAGTTTGCACTTCGATATATTTACTTTTACAATGGCATCTTTTGATAACGAACAGCAGCTAGGCAATTTTGCTCAGGAGAGCTTTGACCTTTCCACACTCCCTCCAAATGTCCCGAGCCTCTGTATTCCTCGCGTCTTCAAGAACATCACTCGAGAGCGCGTATTCAACTGCTTCAAGGAACTTGGCATCGGCTTCGTCGAGCGTATTGACATGGTTCCCCGCACTGCGGAGAACGGCGACCAGTTTCAGCGTGTTTTCGTCCACTTGCGATGGAACAAGGGGGAGCAGGCTTCGAAAGCTCGAACTCGTCTGTTAGCCGGCAAGGAAATCAAGATCATCTACGATGAGCCTTGGTTCTGGAAGGTGAGCGCAAACCGTTCTGTCAGCCGTGACAAGCCTCTTCCTCGCGACTCTGCTCACGCCCTTAATAAGCCTCGTGCTACTTTGGCGCTGGATGATGATGATGCAGAGGAGCAGGATGGTGCGCTTCGTAATGCAAAGGCACAGAACGACCGTGACAGGCGGGATTTTGGCAAGCGTCCTTTGGAGCATCGTCGCCCCAATGGCCCTCAGCGCGCTCACCATAATCGCAAGGCTGACCACACGCGAGTTCAGAAGCAGGACCAGAAGCAGGACCAGAAGCAGGACTTTGTCCCACGCTCTCCTTCGGCGTCGCCTCCTCAGACTCCCCGCTTGAGTTCAAATGCTCCTGCTTCTGCTATCTATGACTATGGCGTGGCAGTTCCTTTGCAACGCAAGAAGAAAGGGATGGTTGTCAAGAAGCCCATTGCGGTTATTGTGGAGGATGCTGCTACTAGTGCTGCTGCTACTGCTACTACTGCTGCTGCCGAGGACATGGAGGAGGGCGAGATTTAAGGTAAGTTAGAAAAAATAAGAAACTAGAAAAATTTGTATGAATTGTACAGTAATTGTAAATACTGTTTTTTTTGTTTTTTTTATGCTTATCTATTTTCAATAATGACTTGCATAGAAAACAAATACTTTTCTGTTGAAAAAAGAGATGATTCTTCTTCTATAAGTATACTTTTTAAGAAACCATGTAATAAATTTTTGCAAAGTCTAGCAAAACTCGAATACTTTTCTGCGCCTTCTCTCGATTCATCTTTTTCTAGACTAGATTTCTTAGGTTCTTCTATTCTGACTATGCAACAATTTACTGAAAAACTGTATTTGGAAACTGGGTCTTCCAGAATGTCTTATAACACTGTGGGTAGAGTTATTGGGTGTCTTGCAAAACAACAAGAATTATTAGAAAAAACAAGCGGTTTGTCTTTTTTTTCCTTGTCTTTTGAAGACATTCTTGTGGTTGATGAATGGAACTTCTTTTGTGCAAACCCATCCTTGTGTTTACCTATTTCTTCCAAGAAAATGATTGTCTTTAATGCTCCGTTTGAGAGAAATAAGTTTTCGAGCCCCGAATTAATAGACATAGGCAAACTTCCCTCTTCTGTTTCAATAAAAACATTCTATTATTCTTTAGCCTCTTTGGCCTTTTTCTGTTTCTTTAGAAAACACTATTCTTGTAGTAGTTCTTCTAATGATTTGGAAATTTATTCGTGTTTGCAATCCATTTTAGGCACCAAACTGCATTGGTTTTTTAAAAGGGGGCTTGAAAATGATGTCGACAAACGGATGTTGCTTTTTATTTGATTACGATTTTTTGGTTTTTATATCTTTATTTATCATATAGATGTCGATTCAAACATTGAAAAAAAAAGGAGTAATTACTTGTAATGGAACCAATGTCAGTGGAAAGCCACCCGGAGGTGCTTGGCTTCGTCAAGGACCCTTTGGTTCAAGAGATAATATAGGTGCTACTGGTGCAAACGGATTTAGTATAAATGGAGGCACACGCAATGTCGGTTATATTGGAAAAGGTTATGCTTTTTCTAAGAATGGTACTCCCTTTTATGGTCAATTTGCTATTGGATGGGGTGGTACAAATGGAAGATATCCTAGTTCTGAACCATTGTTGAACTTTCCTCAAGTTCGTGGTCAAACTCAGGGCAGACAATTCGAATATATCAAACCTTCTGTTCTCTCTACCATGGGTATGTTGGAAAAGAAATACAAGTGGATTCATAATGGTCAATATCCCAACTTCTGGGTACAACCTGTTTATGGTAATGATAACTTGTCCGACAATGCTAGTCAATGGTTATATATTCAAACCAAGGCCGCGGCAAATACTTGCGTTAATGATACCAATAAACCCGGATTATATGTTGGTCACATTCGCAAAGGTGGTGCTACTGGTTGTTCTACTACTACCGCAAGACATCGTGGATACAACATTATGTCTTCCGCTGGTTTATATGCAAAGCAAATTTATATTCCTCAAGAAGCATCTCAATACACGGTCCAAGTACAGCGTAGATGTGCCAATCCTATTGGGCCTCAGAAGCCGTTTCCTTTTGCTGTTAATGCCGGTTCAAATGGGGCGGTTGGAACTACAGTTGGCGCTGCAAGCAGTTCGAATCCTGGTCCTCCTCCTCCTATTATTACACCGGTTTATTTGACACCTCCTGAGTGGTATACTGAGGGTCAAGCAGGCATTAATGCTTTACGCGCAGCTGAAAAGCGTGTTCCTGTTCCTGGATTGATTTTTAAATAAGTAATAATTTTGATAGTTTGTTGAATAGTTTGTTCATATTATCTGATTTTCGTTGATATTTTTTTGTCTTGGATTTTTTTGTCTTGGATTTTGCTTTTTGTTTTTTGTTTGGGTTTTTTTTGGATTTTCCTCCTCTGATTATTATTATCGGTGTTTGCAACCTCGCTTCAACTTCTTCAACTAATGTTATAACAGTTTTGTATAATTCTTGTGTTGCTTCTGATGCTGGAAAATCCAACGCGCCTAAGAAGATTTGTTCTATACTAGCCGGATTCTGCGCTACTCTATCAAATAATCTAATAAAAAACTCTGTAACTTGAGTTAAACGAACTCGGTATTCATTTATAAAATGCATTGTATCATTATAATCTTCTTTACCATTACATATTTTTACTAGAGTCGCTGTATCTATACCAAGAATTCGTCCTATTTCAAATAATAAGTCCATTAGTTTTAACACTTTGATTTGGCTTTCGATTAATACTTTATTTTCTGAGGTTATTTGCTGTTTCAAATATTCTGTATATGCTCTCAAAATATGGGGTCTTAATGCAACGGTTTGTGGAGTTTGCATTACGAATTCTTGTCTTGCTCTATCAGTTGTTGCATAAACAATGCAAGATTTTATCCACTTCTTTATAAATCCTGTTACCATATTACCTGGAGCTGCCTTTTCTAAAAATTTATATATGTGTCTTACAAATAATATCCATACATGCAGTTCCTGTAAATAAGGACCTAGTAGATAATTTCGACATTGGTAAGGGAAATTTAATATTTGGCTTGCTGCGACCACAAAAAAACATACTAATACAATAGCTACTAAACGAGCTACCCTTTTATTTAATTTCAATACACGATTCGAGTTAGGTTGTGGTTCTTGCACTGGCTCTAAAATTGGCAGCGTAATAGGATTGCTTGGTGTAAATGTTTTGATAACTACTTCTCCACTTTTTGCTGCTGTTATCAATTGTTGGGTTTGGGTTTGACTCATTGTTAATATTAATTTATATTTTATTTTCATAATATATAAATGACATACGCTACTTCATCTTTACATAAAACTTTGTTTGGAGGATCACGCTATTCAAAAGGCATTGTTGCGCCTGATATGGTAATTTTAATGGGTGGTGGTTCAACAAATATATCAAAGTTACTTAACGATAAGAAACAATTCTTGATTTATGTATTTGCGAATTTGATTGTTCAATTGGGTATCACTTATTATGTGATGACGAATTATAACGCGGATTCCAATAAGGCGAGAATGTCCAATATATTGTTGTTCTTGTCGCAGTTATTTATTATTTTTATTTTAGCGTTGGTTCCGATGCCTGCTTGGATGAAATTTATCTTATTTTCGGTTTTCTCTGTTACTTTCGGAATTATGTTGGCCTCGTTGAAGAAAGAGGTGGACCCTGCTATTCTTAAAACTGCGCTAGTTGGAACTATGGGAATATTCGGAGGAATGTTTTTGGCTGGTGTTGCGTTATTATCATTCGGTATTCAACTTGGACTTCGATTTGGACTCGGATTATTATATGCATTGATTTTGCTTATTGTTGCATCTATTGTCTTTATGTTTATGGGGACTTATTCTGCTGCTATTAAAGGATTGAGTGTTGTTGGATTGGCATTGTTTTCTCTCTTTGTTATTTATGATACAAATACAATTTTGCAAAGAAATTATTATGGCGACTTTATTACTGCATCTTTAGATTATTATTTGGACATTATTAATATTTTTTTGAATTTGGTTAACTTTGAAAATCGTTAGGTTCTTTTTTTCTTGAAAAACTACTTAAATATTTTCTATTATTTCAAGTATAAAATGTCCGAGTCCGAAGAATATTTTAGTATTTTAAACAACAATAATAATTTCAATATTTTTTCGAATTGCGACCGCTATATGCTGCTTCGAATTCGAGTTTCAGCGAATTCTGATAATTTGAAAAATATGTATTTGAATGCGGCAAATGAACACAATTCGAAGATGCAAGGGAATCCTTTTCCTGATGCCGGTTTTGACCTTTTTACTCCTAGAAATATTCATTGTGCATCCAATGAGTGGAACAAGGTGAACTTTGAGGTTCAATGCGCGGCTACTATGGTATGCGAATCTGGAAAACGATTCAATACGGGATTTTATATTTATCCTCGGTCTTCGACTGGGTCTAAAACGACTTTGCGATTGGCAAACAGCGTTGGAATTATAGATTCGGGGTATCGCGGTAATTTGATGGCGGTGTTTGATTGCGCTCGTGCGGATTACTCTATTTCGCAATATGATAAGGTGGTTCAAGTGTGCGCGCCGGGGTTGGTTCCTATTTATGTGGAGGTGGTAGATTTTTTGGGTGAGGAGACCGCGAGAGGAGCTGGTGGGTTTGGGTCGACTGGAAACTAATTCCACCTTTTATCCACCTTTTGGGAAAAAGGTGGAGCCAAAACATATTTTCTTTTGTGTTATTTAAAAATATGTTTTATAAATGTTATAAACTTGTATTAATATAAGACTGGGTATGACCGAAAAAATGAATATAAATGTTTTTATTCCCAAAAATAACAATATTTTTGTTGCAATCATTGCTGTGTTTTTAGTGTTTTCTTTGGTCTTGTATGCTTTTCCTGCAGCTTTTGTATTTTTATTTAGCAATATTTTAGGAAACTTATTGTTGTTATTGGGAGTTATTGGGGTTGGTTATTTTGATTTTAGATGGGGGGTTGGTTTAGCGGCGATTTTTGTTATTTTATATCAAGCGTTTTCTTTATCCAAGGCCGAAGGCCGACTGTCGAATGCCGAAGGCCGACTGTCGAATGCCGAAGGCCGACTATCGAATGCCGAAGGCCGACTGTCGAATGGCAAAAAGGAAGGCTTCGATAGTTCTTGCAAAACCGGTTGCGTTGCACCCACAGAACCCACTGGAAATTGCCAAGTTAGTCCTGATAAGCAGACATTAATTTGTCCATGGGATTGCAAGTATCCTGGCATTAGTTCTGGTTATTGCAGCTATGACACTGATTGCTCTAGTTGTACACCTTTCGGAACATTTGTTAATCCGGACAATAAAATACCCGACCCAATACACGGTCATTGCTGGGATGGCACTATTAAAATTGATGAAGCTGGTACCAATTGTCCACCTCCTCCTCCTAAGAATCCCAATGATGATACTGCTTGCGGTTCTATATACGGCTGCTGTCCTGATGGTGTTAGTGGTGCATTAGGTCCAAACGCTTATGGATGCGTTGGTTCTTCTTCTAGTATTGGAACAAGTGGAAATAAAAATAATGTAATTCCTGCGACTAATACTGGTACTGGTACTGGGTCGTGGTCACCTAAGTTGCAAGCCGATTTTGCCAACTTTGAAAAGACTTATAACCCTAATTTCCAGTTTGATATGAATATTATTCAGAAGCAGGCGTCTCCTGAAGAAGTTGAATATTTGATTAAAAATAATAAATGGCCGTGGTCTGACTCAGTAAAAGCTATGTATAAAGATGCAATTATGCGTAATTCCACAATAAGTATGGACCCTGGTGTGGCATTAGATGTGGCTCAGACGATTTATAATGAGACTGCTGTTAAGGAAATGTTATCTTGGAACACAAAAGAAGGCGCGTTTTTATTGACTGGAGTTGTTGTGGGACACACCAAAGGATTGCCGGATAATGTAAACAATATTGTTCGTTGTGGATTAAGCAATAGCAATAGTGATGGTGGTAATGCAATTATGGAGAAGATTACGAATGTTGGCTACGACGGAATTAATGGTTCGATGATTCAGAATATTGCGCCTGTGTCTGATGCGGATATTCCCAAGCTGGTTCCCGGTTTTAAATTTTTGAAGGGCGAATGCAATCCTTGTGGGGCTTTGGATGACCCTGCAAATTATTCGTGTCCCTTTTCATTGAATGTGGGTGATGGAGGAGAAGTCAGTACGATTTGGAAGAATTTGTGGGGGCTTCAAGGGTCTTCTGCATCTGGGTCATCCAATAAAAAACAATTTCCTCTCTTGAATGAATTGAAGAATGAATTGAATAAAGCTTCCGCTGTATTAAATGCTGGTGTTGGTGGAACTATGATTGTTCCTGAAGATGCTGTTTCAGCTCCGGATGATTTGCAATTGAATGATGTTGTAGAGAGTCCTTATTTGAATTCGAATCTTTAATTTTTTTTAAAGCATATTGACCACAGGGACCGCAATGGTCTTCATTTGACAAATCCACTTTATTATTCATTTGCATATTACATTGCTCTAGTCTCCATCTACCAACTGGTTTTGGTGGCTCTTTGGGTAACAGATTTTTGATGATTGTTCTTATATATTTCATAATAATATAATAACTATCTCTATGTGTTTAAGCAGTTTCAAATAAAAAATTTTATAGAATTTTGTTTATGTTTTTAGGTTTTTAGGTTTTTAGGTTTTTAGGTTTTTAAGCCTCAAATCGAGTTTCTGGTTCAACATCAAACATATCAGCCGCCTGTGTCCCTGCACTTATAGCTCGCATCAGTGTGGCCTGTCTCGGCGTTGTGTGGCTGCGAACAAGAGGCACTTGACTCAACATTCGAAGCTCGTCATTCACTTCTGCCTCGGCATCCTCATAATCTTCACTCGGGTCTTGAGGTGGGAAGCCACTGAAAGCATTCGCGCGTGTTAGGCCGCCTTGGTAGTAGCGCCCTCTCGGTGCCGCAGGCACTTCACTCACATTGTATGATGTCTCGCGTCCATTGGATGTCCCCCTAGCGACAGCATACATTGCCTGGTATTGCGTACCGAGTGTGCGAATCACAATTACAAGGTCGTCGTTCAATGTCTGGAAGGTCGAGTCGTTGGCGAGTTCTGGATGCGCTTCCTTGTAAGCATTCATCTGCTTGAGGAAGCGACGCATCTTTCGTCTTAGATCCTCTGGATAGCTTCGGTTGTGCTGCGCATCGTAAAGCAGCTCTTGAGTGTGCTGTCTGAAGATGTACTTGCTCAAATCGAGCTTCTCAGGAGTTTCGATGCCGTGCTCGTCGATAAGAGGTGGCATACACGCGACACTTGTCTCGAATAATGCGGTCTGGCCTGGAATGGTAGCAGAAATCTTTACATCGACATCGTAGGCGGATGTTTGATGGGTAATTCTGAGATGGTAGGTTTTCTCGGCCTCGCCGGTGAGGCTGTCGATGTCGAGCGTGTTCGACCACTGATTGGTTCGGTAGTTGTAGAGCTCGGCGTTTTCTGCAGTAAGAGTGATGTTGATGAGTGCCTTATAGAGAATGCCGTGAATCACCTCGCCGAATACGAGTCCACCATTTTCAATCTTGTCGATAAAGTAATAGGCGGAGTGTCTTCTTGATGATATTGCTGCGAGCGTTTCAGCAGAGTGCTCGATGCCGAATCCGATGAAGATGTTGTTATAAGTCGGGTCGACGCATTCAGCAAGTGTCTGGGGTGATTGGCTTCCTACATTGGCCTGGCCATCGGTCGTGAAGATTTGCGTGATGGCGAACTCTGGATGGAGTTTATTGAACTCGATGATTTGCTCCTTGGAATCTGTGAGGGCGAGTTCCAAATTTGTGCCGTTGCGAGGCATCATTGTGTTTACTAATGCGACGAGTTGTGAAAGATTGTCCTTAGTGACGCGCTGAGGTGGCACAATGCGCTCCACTTTGTCGTCGAACGCGTCGACTTGGGCCCAAATTTCGGCGTCTTCGCTTTGTGCAGCGGCACTCAAGATGTTGTTAATTGAGTGTTTGGCGTGCTGCATTTTGGTGCGGCCATCACTACACGGGTCATCCATCGACCCAGACATATCATTCTTGAAGTAGAGGAGTTGTGGCTGATTTGTCATTGGTGTATCTGCGAGTTTTATTTTTAGGATGCCGAAATCGTGGGTTTTGGTGAAATCAAGGATGTCTTCGAGATTTGGCGGTGCCGTTGTGGTTCCGGTTCCGCTTACGGGTGGCTCTGGCGGTTGAACGGCGGCGTTTGTGTCTTGGATTATTGGCTGCGCGACTGGAAGCTCCGCGACTGGAAGCTCCTCGTGTACCTCGGCGTTAGGGTTAGGCTCAAGCACACAGTTAGGCTGAAGCACACAGTTAGGCTCAAGCACGCAGTTAGGCTCTTGAAAACCTTGAAATTGAATAAAAGTATTAGCAATAATAGAATCGGTCTCAACTGATGCGGACATTTTCGATGGGGTGTGTAAATATTTTAATTTCAAAAAAGTACTTCAATTTTTTTTGAAATTAAAAAAAAAATAAAAAGATTTTGTTCTGGTTTATTGTTTTATGAAATCCTTGAAATGCATTTCTACATATTCACTGGCCTGAAAATAAGAATCGAAACTCGTTTTGTATTTATAAATGGAATTCTTCAATGGAATGGCAACATAAATCTTTTTTGCGTCTACATATATTTCATAGTAATCATAATCTGAATTAGGGCTCTTGAACACTATATGGTCTGGTTCGTTTATATGCAACGACCAATTGTATTTCTCGAATTCCTCTTCTAGAATTGTGAAGCTCTTGTTCTTGCATTTATTTTGATTTTGAGGAATGACCTGTGTATCGTGTTCTTGCATTTACTTGGTTTATAAATAATATAATGCGTTGACTTTATATTATTTAATGTGTAAAGAATTTAAAAATAGTTTTTGATAAATCATTATATGTCTTCTCAAGTGACTGATTCTTCTGGTGTTCCTGTTGTGACTGATTCTTCTGGTGTTCCTGTTGTGACTGATTCTTCTGGTGTTCCTGTTGTTGCTCGTGTTGGTGGTTATTCGGGTACGACTTGTGGTGCTACTACTGGCGCTAGTGTTGGTGGTTATTCTGGACCAACTTACTCTGCTTCTACTGGTGGTTATTCTGGACCAACTTACAGTTCGTCTAATGCTTCCGCTTCTTCTGCTAGCGCTTCTTCTGCTACAGCTTTGGCAGAGGCTCAAGCTCGTCTTATGTCTATGCCCGTTACCGACGAAAATACGGCCTTGACTATTTTGGTTTCATTTTTGAATATTGCTCAAAGACGCGGCGTATTCTCGATTGATGAGTCGGCGAAGATTTGGGAGTGCATCAAGAAGTTTCAGAAACAATAAATCTTTTTTTTAATTTTTGAATATAAAACAAATTCAAAAATTAAATTTAATAGTAATAAGGGTAATTGGGAACTTGGACAATAGGATAAATAGGTTGGCCTACTAAGTAAGGGTCATAACTTGAGTAATAATCGTCGTATTCTCCATAATAAAGCGGATAATAACCATATCCTCCAGCTCCGCCATATCCTCTATGTCCTCCATATCCTCTATGTCCTCCATATCCACCCCTAATGCCTCCTCCGTGTCCTCTGCCTCCGTGTCCTCCGCCTCCGTGTCCTCCGCCTCCGTGTCCTCCACCACCTCCTCCTCCATGGCCTTCAATAATCTTTGTCTTTCTTAGAATCATTCCGATTCCCAACGCAAGAACAATGATTGCTAAAAAAAAGAGGCAAGTTTTTGTATGTTTCATATAAATTATATGCATATTTTATATTAGTTTTTCAATTAACTAATATAAAAAATTTTCGCTTTCGGCAGGGTTCGAACCTGCGACTTTTTGGTTAACAGCCAAATATTCTTCCACTGAATTACGAAAGCTTACCATTATGGTGTGATATTTTGCTATCTTCTTTTTGATATTATTTTCTTTAACAGAAAACGAGCTTTTCATGTACTCCGCAACAAGCGGAAGCGATTGCTGTTTGAAGATAAATTAAGCTCCCTACGAGATTCGAACTCGTGTTGCAGGATTCAAAGTCCTAAGTGCTAACCGCTACACTAAGGGAGCAGACTACACTCTTGTTCCTATCCTCGTCCTCTTCACGAGTTTTGGGAACAACTTGAATAGCCACTTTGGCTATTTATACTAATTTAGGTTGCTGTAATAGATGCTTTCCCCCTTTACATTGTGGCGCGCTTTCCACAATGCTTTTTATATTGCTGCATCCTTTCCACCTTTCCCTCTCTTTAATGCTGTTTTCTTTTTAGCTATTAATCGCGTTGGATTGCTGTTTGAAAACATCTACTCCGGTTATTAATACTACAGTTTTGCACGGAGAGGGGTTCGAACCCTCGCATCTTTACGATAGTGGGTCTTAAGTCCACCGCCTTAGACCACTCGGCCATCCGTGCTTTTCCACCTTTGGGAAAGGTGGAGCCAAAAAATTCTTTTCCACCTTTCTCTAACTTCGTAATGAAAGGTAGATTTGCTTGCATCCTTTTTAAATAAAAAATTTTCATTTTTTGGTTTGCTGTACGATGCGATTATTTTGTTCCTTCTCATTTGTATAAAGCGGTCTGTCTTTAAGTTGTTTTGATTAATATATTTTATTTCTTTATTATAAATGCCCGTTTCATCTGTCTTAGGTTCATTTACATGTTTAAAACCTAGTAAAACTATTGTAAAAGGTAATCAATTTGCAATAAAAACAAATAGAGGCACTACTAGAGCTATAGCAAAAGCAAAACCTAATACTTGGAATGGTCCTATTAATCCTTGTCCTACTCCTACTCCTAATAATCCTTTTCCTCCTTGTAATTTTACTGGCGCGAATTTAGGTGGGTCCTAAATATTTTATTTGTAGTGACCATACTTTCTCTTTTTTGGTTTTGGTTTTGGTTTTTGCTTTTGTTTTTGAACGGTTCTTCGACCTGCAGTCGCGTTGCTTTCAGTCGCTTCGCTTAACCAGCCCGTCTCTCTTATTTCTTCATCTGTAAGCGGATTGTTTTCATTTTCATAAGCCTCGTCTTCGTACTCATTATAGAAGAATGCATTTTGGAAATTCCCGTTTTGTTTGCGGCTCTTGTAAATGTAGTACAAATATTTGGCGTAGAATTTTAGTGGGCCTTCCCGTCGGACCTGGGCCACATGCGTTAATTCGTGCTTCAAAATCCGGGGGCTTGTCTTGTCCTTCGGCTTTGAAATAAAGACAAAGGGCCATAAAACAATCCCTTCTAATTTGAAAAACTTGGTAAAAGACGAATCGAAAATATAATAGAATTTTAGTGCTTGTGTCGCTGTCATGGTTGTTGATTTTGTGTGATATTAGTTTTTGAATATATTTTAGTTCAATTTTTTTCTACCTTACTTTAATCGCGGAATGCTATTGATATTAGAGCAACGGCGACGATTCCAAGGACTAAGCCCGAGTGGTAGAACACCTGCATATTTCTATACATCTTTAACCACGCCTTGTTCTGGTCCACCGTGGTTATGTTATCCAACATCCACGCCGTTTTTGGGCTCAAAATATAATAGAAATAATTCGTTATAAAGCTTGTTGCGATTACAATAGTTGTAATTGTAAGAAGTGTCATTCGTTGTCTCGGATGAATTTGCCTATTGTAAAATATAATGATGAGAGAAAGAACAAAACCAAGGATGTAGCCCATATAATAAATGCGGAGACGCTCATTCGTGATTTTCTGGTAAAGCGATTGCAAATTGGGAGGAAGTTGCTGTTGGTATTCTTGAATTACTTGACTGCTTTGCGTGGCGTTGTTCATATAAATCATCGACACGATGGCGATTACGGCTAAAGTTGCGCTTATTGTGCACGGCATCCACCTTTATATTCCACCTTTAAAAAAGGTGGAGCCAAAACTTAGATATTATGTTTAATTCCACTTTTTACAAGGTTTCAACGAAGTAAGAGCCAAAAATCAACTTTTTCTAAAAGTTGATTGTGGGTCATAATTGGGTTGACTAAATTGTTGAGGTAGGGGTGCTTGTTGTGGTCTTGGTTCTAGGTGTTGTTGATTTGGGGTTTGTTGTTGTTGTAAAAGCCGTTGTTGATTCAACATAATATAATCATTCGGGTGTCTAGGAGCTAAAATTGTGGGATGAGAAGGTTGAGATATTAATTGTTGAGGTGTCAACATTTTGGCTTGGAATTGCTTTCTACAACTCGGGTTTAGACATTTTCTAAATGACCCTTCTGGGATTAATGATGTTGTGTTTTTGTTGCTGCAATAAATGCATTCGGGAGAAAACACGGCGCCTTTTACTGCGGATTGTTTTGGCATTGTTGTTGAAAAATGAAACGCGTCGTTAATATCCACCTTTAGGAAAGGTGGAGCCAAAAAATGTAGCAAAAAAACGGAGTCTAAATTATTTCCTTAAAACAATGATTTTATTTGACCAAAGGTTTTGGATCCACTTTTAGAAAAGGTGGGTTTTTTGGCTCCACTTTTTCTAAAGGTGGATTTTTTGGCTCTACCTTTTCTAAAGGTGGATTTTTTGGCTCTACCTTTTCTAAAGGTAGAATATATGAAGTCTTCTGCTTGGGATTCGTTCGTAGTCTTCATTATTTTTGTTAAAATGCTTTTTGTTTTGTTCGCTGCTTTAGAAATTTATTTCAAGGTTGAAAAGGAGGAAGGGACTGCGTGGTCCAATTGGGCCTTGTATTGGAAAGAGCGTCTAGAATTTATTTTCATTATTTCGATGGCGATTGTATGCATTATTTTATTTAATCCTTTTTCTAAGGGGGCATTAGTTGTCGATGATCATGTTAGGATGTTGTTGTTTGTTTATGGATTCATTATTTTAATCACTTCGAATTGGCACACTTTTTTTGGTGAAATGCCGCCGTGGTTTAAATCGTTGCAATCATTGTTACGAGTATAAATATTTAAAATCATTGTATTAAATATTTATTATGAATGCAGAAGATGCCGACTTTTGTCTTTTAAATATGAATTCGGATTCAGATTCAGAAAAAAAGCGTTTGCAAAAGTTGGTTGAAGAATCGGATATTGAATTGACCAAATTGTTGTTTTTTGGCGATTCGAGTTTGGAGGAAAAAAAAATATTTGTCAATACAGTCACTAGTGATTGTAAGGCGAAGAAAAGCGGTAATAAGACTGAGAAAACCGATAAAACTAAGAAAACCTTGTTCAATTCTACAAAAAATAAATTGAGTGTTGAAAACAAAAGAAAGTCTCTGAAATGTGATAGGCAAAGAATAGTGGAAATATTTGGTATGTCGTCTGATGAAGATTATTATGACTTTTATGAAAAATGACAACAAAAAAGGTTTTAATTTTAATTAATTTACACATTAAATGAAACAATTATTATGCAAAATCTATTTTTTATGGGCTTTTACGCTTGTTGTAGTTGTTGTGCTTGGTGTGCTTGTTGTGCTTGTTGCGGTTGGGGTTTGGGAGCGGCTACTACTGCCGCGTAACTGCGCGCGTCACGGTGCGCTAGGCTGATGGTGCCCTCGATGACTCCGTTGATGTCGTTTTCCATCTTGTCAATGTACTGCTCGTCGTATTTTTGTTCATTGGTTCCGGACTTGACATCCGAGACGAAGAACTTGAGGATGTCTGCCATTGTGTAACCCATATTTTGGAGCTTTCCAGCGAGTTGCTCCAAGTTGACCTTGACATCCTCTTCCTCATCCGAATCAGCAACGGAACCTTCTTCGCCTTCTTCTTCATCGACGCTCTCCTCGTACTCGCCTTCGCTTTCGTCATCTTCCACGGGTGCGTCGAGGAGCTGGTGGCGGCACATAGGGCAGCAGTCGTTGTTTTCGAGGGCCTTGAACGCGCACGATGAATGGAAGGCGTGGCCGCAAGTGGTGATGGTGACATTGACCATTTCGATTTTTTCGAAGCAGATGGCGCATGGGTCGAAGTGGAAATTTGAAGGGAGGTCGAAAAGGGGTTCGACGAGTGGCTTCGATACATCGATTTTTGGCTTGGGTTCTTCGACTACCGCTTCGCTTGCCGCTTCGCTTGCGGCTTGTTCAAAGGCCGGCTCCAAGTTCAACGGCTCCAAGTTCAACGGCTCCAAATTCTCAGGTTCAAACTCATCGCTGGAGTCCGCGTCACCTGCTTCGCTTGAGTCCGTCTCCCACGCAATTTCGTCGTCATCTGTGTAGAGGCAGCCTCCGGGGTGCATGTGGGCCACCTGGTTGGGCTGGTTCTGGATGCATCCGGGGCAAAGGTTTCTCTGGGTGAAAGACATTTTCTTATTCGCTGCTTAGTTTTAAAAACTTATCTCAATTGAGTTTAGTACATATCACTTGTAGGAATTTTAGTATTTCAATTTTTTTTTGCTGACCGAAAAATGTTGGTCACTAAAAAAATTGCAACCTTTCGCAAAGTGAAAGCCGTTTTAATCGAAGCAAAAAACTAGCCGTTAGGTTTGGTCGCTTGCCGCACAACATGTGTAGCTTTGTCCGGACACCGGACTACCCACGCAGCCGGCTGTTTGGTAAGTGCACACGGGTGGGTTTCCAGTAAAATAGTAATTGTTGGTACCCAAATTGGTGGCGCAATAGTTGCACATCCACGCGCATCCGGTGCCTTGACCCACGGTGAAAGTAAGGCAACCATTTACAGGGTCTTGAACACTATTAACAATGCTGCCTGTATTGCACACCTCATTACTAGCATTTGCTAGTAAAAAAAGAGTAGAAAGAGTAGAAAGGAGTAAAAAAAAGAATCTCATTATAGTTCTTTTTCTTTGGTTACCTTTAAGCCAATTTTTCTCTCGATTTAATTCGAGAGAAAATATATGAAGAGTTTAAGAAAAAGAAAAAGAAAAAGTTTAAAGAAGAAGAGGGTTACAAAGAAAGCTAGAGGGCGGGTTCGTTCTTCTAGGAGAGCCAGAGGTTCTATGGAAGACTGTTGTATGTGTGGTTCCAAGTTTGTGAAGAAGACTGCATTAATTCCTCAAGAATGTTTAATAAAGTATGGTAAGATTCGGGCTCATAAAGTGTGTCCTTCTTGTTGGTGGGGTGAATTTGCAAAGGAGGGTGTGTCACATAAATGTCCTGGGTGTAAAAAAGGGTTACCTGTTTATAAGGATCCTAAGGCGGGTAAAGTGGTAGATTTGACCGACGAAGGTTTGACTGAGAATATAGTTGAAGCAGTGGAGGATGGACTAGAAGAAGAGATTTAAATTTTTTTATTTGTTAAATATATAATGAGTTTTATATTTAACGCGACTACTCCTTCTGCTTTAGCTCAATTAAGCCAAAGTTTTAGTACTTTTTGGACTAGCCAAGGCTTTACTATTGTTAAAATAATTAATTTATGGTATTATAAAAATACTGTAAATAATCAAATAGTAAATGGAATTTGGTACTATCAGTTTACACCTGCTAATACTAATAATGTGACTTATTTTTATGATAGTTTTAGCTATAATACTGTTACCGGATTATATACATATACTTACTTACCAGGACAAAATGGACCCGCCACAGCTACAAGTAATGGTATTCCCGCTAGTCTTTTAGCTCAATTAACTTTGTATTATCCTATTCCCGCGGCAGATATTTGCTTTCCCGCAGGAACACCGATTGTTACGGATTCTGGTATTATTGCTATTGAAAACTTGAAAGAAGGTGTTGATACCATTAATGGTGATGCGATTGTTGCTGTAACAAAGACTGTTTCTATGGATAACTACATGGTTTGTTTTGGTAAGGATTCTTTGGATTCGGGGATGCCTTCTAAGAAAACGGTGATGAGTAAGGATCATAAGGTTTTGTATAAGGGAAAGATGATTGAAGCTTATAAATTTGTTGGTCATTTTGATGGAATAAAGAAGGTGGCATATGATGGAGAAATCTTGTACAATGTGTTGTTGGAGGACTATGGGAAGATGAATGTGAATAATATGATTTGTGAGACATTGCATCCCAAGAATATTATTGCAAAATTGCATACAAATGGATACAGCGATGAATTCAAGAACAAGATTGTTGTCTTGATGAATGACTCGATTTCAAAGAAGAATGTAATGGCTTATAAGAGCATTGTTGGCAATCTCTAATTTTGTCTGGTTTTGGGTTTCAAAGATTGGATAGCTCGAGAGACCGAAGGTACTTTCGTTATAAAAAGTATTTATAAATTGTTTATTGGTTTTGGAAGTAATAAACAATTATTATTATTTTGGATTATTTACACCACATTTTGTGAATCGGTCAATTGCAAACTCGTGTATTGATTTCTTTTTGGATACAATTTTACCGAGTTTATTTATCATTAAATCATTTTTTATAAGACCTCCACTAGTTTTGTATGATTTTTCTTCCCAAACTTGTTCTCTCGAACCATATAATGATTCAAAGATTTTACCATTTATGTTGTAAGTTCCATTTGTTTTTGTATAAACTCGTCTTTTTAAATTGTTCATAGTAATTGGATAGTTTTCTAACTCCTCTTGTGTGACTTCTTCATTTTCAAAAGTACTATTATTAGTTTTGATAGTATTATTGTTTTTATTATATTTTTTAAGGAGTTTTATATTTTCTTCTTTTAATCTTTTATTTTCAGATGTTAATAAAAGTACTTCATTTGTTTTATTTATTTCTTTTCTTTCTTCTATTATTTCTTTTAAATGTTTATTTTCTTCTAAGAGTTTGATGTAATTTTCAGGACTATATTCTATGCTTACAATTACTTCTTTTATAATTTTGTCTATTTCTTCAAAAGTTGTATCTTTTATACTTAATAATTCAATGTATTTTTTATTTTTTAAAGTTAATGTTCTTTGTCTTTGAATAAAAAAATGGTTGTTTTTTAATGCATTTTCTATTTGTAATTTATTTTCCACTTTGAATGAATTGATTAAAACGAAGTTTGTGTATGTATCTCTGTGTTTTGTAATACGATTTTTTAAGAAATTTGAATTGCCAAATTTAATAAGTGGTTCGTTGTCGTTGCTTAGATTGTCAATGATGCCATAATAGACGCATTGAGTATTATTTGGAAACTGTTCCAATAGTGTTTTTTCTCTCAATTTGGCTTTTTCCAATTTGGCATTTTCAAGTAATTTATCTTTTTGTTCAAGTTGTATTTTGAGTTCATCGGATTCTTCTTGAATCACTTCTTGTAAAGTTTCTTCTAACTTGATATAATATTCGTGAATTTGGTCTGCCTTTTTGGTGCACGCTTTTAGACAAAATTTTTTGAAGGTATCAATATTTAACATTATCATTTCTTTATTATGACCCCCTCTTATGTGTTTTTTTTGCTCACTCGGCTTCGTGAGCAATAGTTTATAATCTTTATCTTGTGTGAAATTTTTTTCTAATAAATTTTTTGCGTGGGCTTTGTTTGAAAATCCAATCCACTTCCATACATTATCTAAGTCAATAACAAAGTCTGTTTTTGAGTTATAGTTAAGATAACAGTAGAAGCTAGCAACAAACATCTGTTGTTCACTGTCGGTGAAGTTAGTTTTAATTTTTTCAATAAGTTTATTTTGGTATGTATTAGATAATCGTGTGACAGGGTTGTTTTCGATTAACTCGACGATGTTTAAACATTCGGTCATTTATATTGTAATACTAATAGTCTTTAAGTTATTGTTTGTTGTTTGTTGTTTATCGGTTTTGGAAACAATAAACAATTATTGGGTTATAATGCGATTTTATTGCTGACTGTGAGTTTGCAGTGGGAATTATATGTACTGTGCCTCCGTAGGAGTTAATGCACTGTTTAACGCCTTTAAAGCCCTCTAAAATCGTGTTTCAAATACTATGTCAACTATGAGACCATATAGGGTGTCAAATTAGTCGGTTTTCTCAAAAAGCCAGATATGGCTCACAATCCGAGTTATCGGTAACAAAAATATAGGGTATTACAGCATATATGGTGCAACTCTTTTAACGGAACTATGTAAAGCGCCTGCGGCGCGTGTGGCGACCCTATGCTCACAGTTCCATTGAACTAGCCGTTGGGAATGAGACCATATATGGTGTCAATACGGTAACCCAGAAATGAGTGACAATCCGAGATGTGGCCTATGATTTGAGTTACTAGTAAGTATTTGAATTTTGCGAGAAAAAATGTGCAGGAAAAAAGGGTTGTCCTTTTTTGTGTGGTTTTTTTGTTTTGTATTTTTTTGTGGGTTTTTGCTTTTAAGTAGGTGTTAGGAGTTAGTGGGTTAGTGATAGAGGGGTTAGAAGTTTACTCGTCATCCGAGTCGGAGTCCCAGTCGGCCCAGCTCTTCTTCATCTTGTGCACAGGTGCAATGGCAACAGCGACAGCAGCAACAGAAGAAGGTCTCTTCTCTTGCATCTCGTCGTCAGACCAGGCATCATTGCCCCAGATGCGTGTTTGCTCCTCCTGACATGAGCTAAGCGAGGCTGGCATAGGGGGGTTCTTCTGCTGCGCTTGGGCATTGGAAGCAGGAGGCTTGACAACGAAAACCGGCGCAACACTCACTGGTTTTGGTGCCGCGGTCTTGGCTGCAAAACTGGCACCTTCTTTGGCAAAGTGCTGCTGATGAGGACGCAAAGTCACATTGCTGATTTTCGCGGCGCTTAAAGCAGGGAACTCCTCTTCTTGGGTCTTGTTTGTTGGGACCGCCACACGGTCATCTTCGTCAGAATCATCAGCCAATGATGCGAATTGGCCTCCAACGCGTGTCCAGCCGGATTGAGACTCCTTCTCGTTCTTTTTCTGTTTTTCTTGAGCTTTGGTGCCCTCAGCCGCACGCACGCGCTCAACGCGTTCACTTACCTTCTGTTCGCGTTCCTTCTGTTGGTCGCGCTCTTTGATGACCGGGCAGAACTTGACCGTGTGCCCTGTCTTGAAACAGTAGCGGCACTCCTGACTCAGCAGGGTGGGGCAGGTCGTGTTGCCGTTGCGGTCCTTCACATAGTGCGAAGTGTATTCGCGCTCCGACTTGCCAGCATCCTTGCACACCTTGCAGAAGGGTGTCTTGGCAGAACCACGGGATTGGTTGGAGCGCGACATATTCAATAACTCGATTACTAGATTGATATAAAGCTTGATAGAGGACTTGTTGTCAGAATGACGGGTTTGTGTACCATATATTTTTTAGAATTTTTTTAAATCAATTTTTTTTCAAATACTTAATTTCTAATATGTACTAAAAAAAGTTTTTGAATTTTGAATTTTACATGAAAAAAATTGAAAACTTTTTTTTTGAAAACGCCAATCGGTACACATATAACATCAACTTTACCTCAAGTAATTAACAATGGATTCTGTTAACGATAAGTACAATTGGTTTCTCGAAAAATCAGGTATTGAGAGAAAGGACTATCAATTGGCTGGCATCCAATGGTGCGTCGCCATGGAAACCCACTTTGATGCGACCCTACCGATTCGCGGCGGTTTCATTGCGGACGAAATGGGTCTCGGCAAGACCATCATGATGATTGCAACCTTCATCGCCAATTTCGTACCTCGCACCCTCATCGTCTTGCCCAACATCTTGCTCGACCAATGGCAATCCGAAATCTTGAGAACCACTGGTCACAAGCCTCTCATCTATCACGGAAAAAACAAAAAACTTATTTCTCTCGAGCAGTTGAAATCTGCAACTATTGTTCTCACTACATATAATACTATTGCCGTTACAATCCCAAAAAAAAACAAGCCTTCTCTAGTTTCACCTTCTTTGACACTGCTGCACGAGGCTCGCTGGGACCGCATTGTCTTTGACGAGGCTCATCATTTGCGCAACAGAAATAGCCGTTGGAATGGCGCTCGATTGTTGAAGTCGAAGATTCGTTGGCTCATCTCGGGTACGCCAGTCCAGAACAAGCGCCGCGATTTCTACAATTTGTGCAGTGCCTTGAAATTGCCGGCCTCGTATTACACTGAAGCTGACAATTTGCGTCACTTGGTCCATCATTTTGTCTTGAAGAGAACCAAGAAACAGGTCGGCATTTCTCTCCCCAATGTCAGTATTGGAACTCAATCTGTTTCTTGGAATAATGAAGGCGAGAGAAAATTGTCCAAGGATATTCATCGTGCCCTCGCGATCAGTCCAGCCAAGCTCAAGTTGTTGATGCACGCACGCCAAATCTGCATCCTTCCTTCTCTCCTCAATGACAATGTTTCCAAGATGATTTCCAACAAGGTCATCCCCAAAGAGCATTCCGTATTCGAGCCTCGCGTCTCTTGCAGCAAAATGGATGCTGTGGTATCGGCCATTCTCTCCAGGAAAGGAAATGGAAATGGCAAGCTGGTGTTTTGTCATTTTCGAGGAGAGATTGACACTATCATCTCTCGTTTGAGAGAAGGGGGAATCAGAAACATTTGCACTTTTGATGGTCGAGTCACGCAAGCGGTGCGATTCCGACGATTAAAGGAGGACTACGAGGTCATCATCTTGCAGATTCAAACTGGCTGTGAGGGTCTCAACCTGCAGAAGAATTTCAGTGAAATTTATTTCGTCAGTCCTAATTGGAATCCTGCCATTGAGGACCAGGCTGTTGCACGATGTCATCGAATTGGTCAGACCAAGCCTGTTTCGGTCTTTCGTTTCCATATGGATGACTTTGAGGGGGAATCAGCCTTGACTTTGGACCAATATATATCTGTTGTTCAGGAGGAAAAGAGAGAAATTAGTAATGAAATTTTGCCTGCATTTTAAAAATGTGTGTTGCTTTTTGCTTTTTAATTTCATTTTAATTAATTAAAACCTTTTTTGTTGCACACTATCATTTTTATATAATACTATAGCACTATGTAACTGAATGGTGAAACCATTCTTTTTCGTATATTTTGCACTCTTGGAAATGAATCCTCGAGAGAACTGCCATTGCAAAAGTATTTAAATACCTATATTCTGCTAATATACGATAACCCAGAAATCGCTCACAATCCCAGTTATGGCTCACAATCCCAGTTATGGTTAACAATATGGTCCGATGGCACGGACCTCCTCTTTAAGTACTTTTACTATATATATTAACGGTCAACTTCAACTTCAACTTCAACTTCAACTTCAACTTCAACTTCAACTTCAACTTCAAC